>Ga0129301_1000185_pt1 | contig 32820 bp, 30 predicted proteins | sample ConPoolayeHmetaG_FD_94489 | JGI IMG/M metagenome (GOLD analysis project Ga0129301, IMG submission 94489) | Hot spring microbial mat communities from California, USA to study Microbial Dark Matter (Phase II) - Cone Pool mat layer H metaG ...
GTATGCTGCTCCATGGCTTCGTGGATGGCGACTCTGTCTTCTGGGCGCATCTTGTCCATCTCATCAATGCACGCAATACCTTTATCAGCCAACACGAGTGCTCCCGCTTCAAGAGTCATTCCGCCTCCCTTTTCGCGTATTACAGCAGCCGTTAAACCAGCGGCAGTTGTGCCGCGTCCAGAAGTGTATAATCCACGAGGGGCAATTCTGGCGACATATTGAAGAAGCTGCGATTTTGCTGTGCCCGGGTCCCCTATTAAAAGAGCGTTCATTTCTCCTCTTATCGTTATGTCTGGAAGATTCTTGGGCACACCACCAAATAGAAGATACATTATTGACTCTTTAACGTGTTCGTATCCATAAATTGACGGAGCAATCGAATTCATGATTTTTCTATGTATCCACGGATCTTTTGCCAATTCCAGAATTTTTTCCTCTTCTTCTGGTGAGGGAAGCGCTATTTCAGGCTCTTTCCCCAAAACTTCAATGGAATTAGCATCTACGTGCAAGATGAACGTTCGAAATTTTCCTACGCCTGGAAGAGATGATGCTGCAGCGCGCACTATTCCTACTATTGAAACATGATCGCCTGGGCGTGCGACATCAACAATTTCGCTTCCAACAAGTTTAACATGCAAGGTTCTGGGAAGCTGTCCAGGTGGAAGGTCTTCTGGTCGTTCCTGCATGCGAAGGTCTTGAGAATCTATGAACGTGGACTCTTCTTGAACAAACTCGAATGGTCCTTTCGCTCCGCAGGTAGGGTTACGACATGCAAAAGGTCCTTTTAGGAATTGGCCTGTCTGGTCTAAAGCGGTTATTTCTCCGCATCTTTTGCATTTAAATGCGGCACGCATGACCATGGGGCGCACTGGAGTTGAACGGACTACTATTCCTTCGACCATTACGAGTCTTCCTATGTGGTTTGAGCCTAGTTTACGTAATTGTGTGGCTTGCCATAGCCGTACTATTCTGACTGTCACGCCTTCTGTGTATTCAGATATTTTTTCCGCGTATTCTTGGTCTTCTATCTGTAGCTGTGCGTAAGCTGCGTCATTGGCTCTTTTGAGACATTCTTCGGGATTTTCTCGAAGTTCCTCAGCAAGTCTACTGTCAAAGGTCAGAATATCTTCAAATTGTGCAATCAAAGATGTTTTTCCTAAAACTGCCATCTGTGAAATTTTCTGACGATATTTCTCTGTCTTAAAAAGTTCTTGAAAACGTTCCTGTAAGTCGAATGCTTCTAACTCTTCAGTCATTCTTCCATCTCCTTACATTCCAATATATTCATTCGCCACTTACGAATAAGCCTGTACAACTGCTCGAAAAGAAGTCTTTCTTCTTCCGTGAAATTTTTTAATGTCTGTTCTGTCTGTGGTGGAGCTGATGACAGTGACACAATTTTTTTCAATCTTGAATTTACAACATCCTGCACAAGATGCTTGCATTTTTCATATTCGCGCATTTTTTCTGGCGATTTGGCGATCTCGCCCTTCAGCTGGTTAAGATATCTGCGAAGTTTCGGATAAAAGTTCTCTGGCAGTTTAGGTATTTGACCAGCCGTTTGGACACGTTCTGTCCATTGAATCTTGTAAAGTTTAGCCGCATCTAACAATTCTTCTTCACGAAAACGTACAATTCCTGCCTTCTCAAGCTCTTCAGCTATCCAAAACTGAACCTCATACTCATTTCCTTCTTCAAAAGGACCCACAGTCAACCCTGCAAGCTTTATTTCAGGGCAATTTCTGTTAGCAAGAATCTTTACAGGTGTTTGCTCAAAATTGAAATCGATACTTTTAATGCTGATTGAGCTTGTCTTCTGCATTTTAATCTCCTTTCCCAGCTCTTAAGCTAATTTCTTATTCCAAATATAAGAGGAGTAGTTTAAAAAGTTAGATTATTAATTTGAGAAAAATCGAAGTGCAGTGTAAGCTTGCTTGGTTCGAATGAAAAGATATGGTGAAGAAGCGGTTTTCCTCTATTACGGCCACATGCCCAGCGTTTTTATTGCCTCGGCTACTCTTCCAACGCCAAGCATCAGCGCAGCCGTTCGCATGTCGCTTTTTTCCTTTTGCGCAGTCTTGTAAACGTCTTCGAAGGCATTGACCATCTTGTTTTCCAGTTTTCTATTGATTTCCTCTAACGTCCAATGCTCTCTTGTCAGATTTTGAACCCACTCAAAATAACTTACTGTTACGCCCCCAGAGTTTGCCAAAATGTCTGGAATAAGTACTATTCCTTTCTCGTGAAGCGCTTGGTCTGCTGTGGGCGTAGTGGGTCCGTTTGCGCCTTCCGCCACAATCTTCGCTTTTATTTTGTCTGCATTTGCTTTCGTTATCTGGTTTTCCAATGCTGCGGGTATGAGAATGTCGCATTTTGTTTCGAGCAATTCTTCGTTTGTTAGGTTTTCGCATCCTTTATAGTTGATGACGGAGCCTGTCTTTGATTTGTGTTCATATACCTTGTAGGGATTCACTCCTCTGGTGCAGTGGATTCCGCCTACTGAGTCGCTTACCGCCACTATTTTGCAGCCCATGTCATAGGCTATTTTTGCGGCATTCCAGCCTACATTACCGTAGCCTTGGACAGCCACAGTAGCATCCTTAAGCCTTAAACCTATCTTTTTGGCGGCTTCTCTTGCGCAGATTACTACTCCGCGTGATGTGGCTTCCTCTCTTCCTTCAGACCCGCCTACGCTGATTGGCTTTCCTGTTACGCATTCAGGCACACTGTAGCCCTTGAATTGGCTGTAAGTGTCCATTATCCATGCCATTGTCTGCGCGTCAGTATAAACATCCGGCGCAGGCACATCACGGTAAGGTCCAATGAAGTCAAGTATTAGGCTAGTGTATCGCCGTGTTAACCTTTCCAACTCGCCCTTTGACATTCTCTTAGGGTTACAGCAAACTCCGCCCTTTGATCCGCCGTATGGAATGTCCACAACTGCACATTTCCAAGTCATCCACATAGCCAGTGCTGTTACCTCGTCAAAGCTGACACGTGGGTGGTAGCGGATGCCCCCTTTGAATGGTCCACGCGCGTCCCAGTGTTGTACCCGGCAACCGCTGAAGACGCCTGTGCTTCCATCATCCATTTTTATCGTGATTGAAACGATGAGCGACCGTTTTGGGTATTTTAACATTTCATGTATTGCAGGCTCAAGATTCAGCTTTTCCGCGGCAATTTTCAACTGTTCTAATGCGACACATAGAGCCGTTTGCTCTTTTTTCAATTAGATACTCTCCTCTACAATATTTTATCTGCTTGGACTTTTCTTGGATTTAAGGTTATTTCTCTATTTAAAAAAAAGAAGATGAAGAGTTAGTCGAGTATTCTCTCTATCGCGTCTGCTTCTGCCTCGTGCGCCATTGGAATTCCAGTGACTTTGGCGGCTGTTTCATTCAGGCTCATCAAGTCATTTCTGTTAATCAGCTCCAACTTCCATTTTCTATTGCCTGCCAAGAGCTGTTTCAGTCCCACGCCTATGCGGTCTGTCAGATATGTGTGGAGCGCTACGGCTTCCCATGGTATCTCCTTGAAGCGTTCGCCATATTGCTCTTTCAGTTCTGGTGCGGCTATGAAGAATTTGTCTGGGGTGCTTCCGTATCTGTCTGCAAAAGCCTTAGGTAGCTTGCCTTCTTCGGACAGTTGTTTGAAGTAGCTCGCCTTCATGACGGCTGTTAGCGGCGAACGTCCCATCAACACTGCTTTTACGAATGGGCCTTCTCCAAAGTTACTCATTGCTATTGCCTTGAAGATTTGGGACTCGCTTATGAATCCGCCAGCCATAATCAAGTCTGGAACATATCTGCCCTTTTTCTTCAGTATTTGCGCACATCTTAGAACTATAGCTTCCAAGTAGACTGTTGGGATGCTCATCTCGTCCATCATTGGAACTGGGCTCATTCCAGTTCCGCCGCCTGCGCCGTCGAAGTATACGGCACCAATTTTCGCTTCTGATGCTATTTTCATTGTATAAGCTACTGCAGATGGTCTGTAGGCGCCAGTTTTGAGTGTGATGTGTTTTGCACCTTGTTTTCGTAGCCATTCTATGTCTTCAATCATGTTCTTTTCTTTTGGTATGCCTACTCTGCTATGTCTCTCGAAGGATTTGAATACGCCTTCTTTGAATGCTCTCTGAATTGTTGGGTCTTCTGGGTCTGGAATTACCACGTAGCCTCTTTTTTTGAGCATTATGGCTCTGTCAAGGTCTCTTACTCGAACTTCGCCTCCAATAGCTTTTGCACCTTGTCCCCATTTTCGCTCGATAATGTTTACCTCAAGCTTCGATATGGCATACACATCCACGCCTAATCTTTGGTCCTCAACGTTTGTTTGTACGGCTACGTCTCCATTTTTTCCGTCCCAGAACTTTCGGAACAAATCCACTCTTCGCTTAAGCTCTTTTGAGTGCGTAATCTTTCCGTTTGTGAACTGTGCTTCTGGGTCCATGCCGCAGACGTTTTCTCCGACTACGATTATTGCGCCTGAAAGTGCTGTGCCTATTGCTAAGCCTTCCCAATTTAATCTTGCAACATCTGTTGAACCGAATGCGCCATTAAGTATTGGAATCTTCAGCGGAATACCTGCAACTTTTATCTCTGTACTAGCGTTTGGAAAAAGTGCAACATCAGAGTTCTCTTCAATTCCCAACGCTTCGAATAATCCAGCTTGTATGTTGAAATGGGACCAGTCTAATCCGAAGTCTTTGAGTGCTCCCGCAGTGCTGTAGCCGAATTGAACAGGTTCGGGGTAGAGGGCTTCTCTTCCTCTGAAGCCAGATAGGCTGATTTCACACATTATTGGACAGTCGCGTATGCATATGGGGCACATTCCACTTGTTGGACTGGTGTCTTTAACACGCGTCGTTGTTCCTGTAGTTGATTTTCCGTTTAAATACGCACTGTTTTTTTGTACACGCTCACTCATTTTCTCTTACTCCTCTTTACGTTTGCAAACTTGAGTATGATGGGTATCTGAGGTAGGCATTTAAACATTACTTTAAGGATACGCAGAAATGAACATTAATGAACATGGAAATTCAGCTTCAAACGAAGAAATTAGATAACGTCTATCTGTAAACCTTTCACAACGTACTCATGCTTCTGATAAGTCCGCGGGTCGTATCTTCCTCCAGCCTTTCTAACCACTAAAAAGTTCTTGTCACCTTCCTTTGACAAGTCTATAACTACCTGCGTCATGTGTTCAATCATGGCGCAAAACTCTTTCGGATGTGCGTTCTTCGCCATCGTCCAGTAAGCCAAAGTTTGATATGCATACAAGGCTGGGCAAACGTGCCCGAAGAAAGTTTTTACAGCGTCTCTTCCCCAATTGTGCTCCATTAAGGATAGGCTGCTGAAAACCAGCCTTGTGGTAGGAGTTACAAATTCCCTTTCAATTCTGCCAAAAAAATGATGAAATCGGTCTGGGTCTTTGGAGCTTGGAACTTTCCTTATCCAAGAAGGCGCTTTATCATAAAAGTCGCTGAAAATAAGCTCGCCCTGTCCTGCCGCCTCTGAGAAACAGTCAAGTACTAACAGCTTTTTTTCCCAACTTTCGGGCAGAGTTTTAATTAAGGGGTCAAGTTGTAGCATAAGCGCCTGTGGTGGATAGATGAAATCTAGGTAGATTACTTGGTTGCCTTCGGTGATTCCTTGTTTTATGAAGGCGTAGAGAAATTCTCGTGCGAAGGTTCCTGACTCGATTTCCAAAAGCACGTTTTCTCCTAATAGGAGTCCTCCTCCTAAAATTTTGTCTAGGCTCTTTATTCCTGTTGAATAGAACATTTTCTTTTGGCTTTGCAAGTGTTGCACTCTCAAGGGTTTTGAATGCTGGCATGGTTAAAAACGTTATGTAACGCTGCTGTCAAAATTGAAGATTTGTACACGGATGTACATGATGGACATAACGTTTCTATAGTTGAACATAGGTCTTAGTACTCTTCAGAAGGAGTGAAGTATGATGTTAAACTCGATAGAATTATCGGCACGAGAATTAGGAATGCTAAAGCTAATGGCAGACTTCTTCGCTGAAAACCCAGAACTAACCGCTAAAATCGAAAGCTACACAACGGCGCACTACGCCCTTGCAACCACATACTCCGAAAACTTCGGCATCTCCCAAGAAGACGCATGGAAAATTTTTGAAAATTTAGAAAAGAAAGTCAACGATGCATCATATGTCCTAGTGAAAGCACCTGCGCCTCTAAGAAACATGTTACCATTAACCACAGAAGAAGTGAACATGCTACGCGTGCTCATCGATTACTTCTCTGAAAATCCAAAAATGGCGCCTGCAGGCTCATTTCTCTCAAAACGTTCCGCAGCTGTAGCTGAGGCTTACCAATGGTTCTACGGCAACAACGGCGAAGTCGCAACAGAAATTCTCCAAAATCTAGTCGACAAGATCCAATCAGCCATGTTCATCAAGATAGAAACATTAATACCTGAAATTGTTACGCCAAACCCTTACGAAGCCGCCCTTAAACAGTTATCTGCCGCCGCACAGAAACTAAAACTTGACCCAGGAATACATGCAATATTGAAGCATCCCATGCGCACACTTATTGTGAACATTCCCGTAATTATGGATGACGGTAGCATTCGCGTTTTCCCAGCTTATCGAGTACAATATAACGATGCATTAGGTCCCACCAAGGGCGGCATTCGATATCATCCAGACCTTACATTAGATGAGGTGACAGCACTGGCAGCTTGGATGACTTGGAAAACCGCTGTTGCAGGACTACCACTAGGCGGTGGAAAAGGCGGCATAAAGTGCAACCCAAAAGAAATGTCAAAAGGCGAACTTGAACGCTTGACAAGAAGTTACGTGCGCTCCTTTGCAAGATTCATAGGACCATATACAGATGTACCTGCGCCGGATGTTTATACTGACGCGCAGACAATGGCATGGATAATGGATGAGTACAGCGAAATCGTAGGATATCCCGTTTTTGGAGTGGTAACAGGCAAACCAGTAAATGTCGGCGGCTCTCGCGGAAGAAGTGAAGCAACATCACGTGGACTAATGTACACGGTCATTGAAGCAGCTAATCATCTGGAAATAGATCTGAAAGGCGCAACAGTGGCGGTTCAAGGATATGGCAACGTAGGATACCATGCTGCACGCCTACTTCACGAAATTGGTTGCAAAATCATTGCAGTGTCTGACTCGAAAGGCGGAATATACAATCCAAAAGGTTTAGACCCAGACAAAGTAATGCACCACAAGAGCAAGACGGGCTCTGTGGTTGATTATCCTGGCCGCAGCTCATTAACCAATGAACAATTGCTGGAGCTTGAATGCGATATTCTTGTGCCTGGAGCTTTGGAGAATCAGATAACAGGGACCAACGCAAAAGACATAAAGGCAAAAGTTGTGGCGGAAGGCGCAAACGGACCAGTGACACCTGATGCTGATGACATACTATTCAAAAAAGGCGTTTTCGTAATTCCAGACGTTCTGGCAAATGCAGGCGGCGTTATCGTCAGCTATTTCGAGCAAGTGCAGAACCAGATGAACTACTATTGGACAGAAGAGGAAGTGCGCGCAAGATTAAAGGAAACGATAACAAAGGCATTCCATGATGTTCTTGGCATGTCAAAGCAGCACAACGTAAACATGCGCGTTGCAGCTTACATGTTAGCCGTCAAAAGAGTCGCTGATGCTATGATAACGCGGAAGAGCGGCATTATTCCTCCAATAGAGGTTTCAGCAAAGCCCTAAACTAACCCCTTTTCTTTTTCTGTGTTCACCAACATGTACATTCACATATTTTTATGAACATGTTTAAAAGAAACAGTTCTAACTCTTATCATGTGAAACAGCATGTCCGTGCATCTCCACACAACAATAACCAGAAAAACAAACGATTTACTCGAAGAACTTGCAAAAACTTATGGCACGAAAAGCAGAGTAATCGAACAAGCCGTAGAAACATTGCTCAGAGTTGAAAAAGTCGGCTCATGCGACGACTGCGCAGTCAAATCAAAAATGACCGAGCAAATGCAGCTTAGAGAGTCTCTTGACCTTTCCTCAATTGGAAAAAAGACATTGGACGGGCTTCTAGAAGTTGCAATCGGTAATAAAACTATTGAAGTATTCCTAAAGGAGCAAGACGCAGAGGCAAAAAACATTGTTGAAGTTCTTCAACGCTCAATCGCTTGGAAAACGCCATCAAACTTTAAAGAGTTCACCCTGATTCTCGAAGAAATCAAGAATTTAACAAGAATGTTTGACGTTCCATCCTACAGCGAAATTGACAGCACCGCCATTCTAAGACCCAAAGTGTTCAAGTCTCTCCCCGAAATCGTAGCATTCAATGTCGCAACCATACTAGAGGGTGTCGGAGTACCCTTCGATCTTCGAATGATGGGTGAAGATATCGCCATAAAAATGATCCGCCAAGAGGTCTATCCGCTACGGAAAAAAGAGTTTAGAGAATTTTTGGACCAGCAAATTGAAAAGCGTCTTTCAACTGTTACGCCTAGCGTATTCAGAAATAGGTTGATGCTTGTTGGACCAGCCTTTATGATGTGGGCAGAGAAGCATCTTGACGAACCCGTTACTGAACTGGGTTCTTTTATAGAAGATATGCAGACTGTCTTGAGCGTGGATGAGCTCCCCAAAGAGCCTAAGGGTTTTGTCAAAGAGATTCTTTCTGCGTGTATTAAGATGAACTGGTTCAAGCAGGCTAAGATATTGTCTGAAGAAGAGGATGCATTAGAGCTGGTTTTTCAAGTTACTGTAGCTCCTTTAACTCGCTTGTCTGTTGTGGCATTTTCTGTGATGTTTGCGACGAGAGGATGGAAGCTCGTAGACTATTCTATAGAGCATACTACTGTGAACATGTCGCTTAAGTATGTAGGAATGGAAGACCAAGGACTTCTCGACCAACTAGCAGAATTAAGCCTCTTCCAAACAATCGGAAAACAGTTTCTGGATGTCGTTCCGGTGCCCCGTGAACTCTTTAACTCCTTCGCATCAAAGGTCTATGAAACTAACAGGCAAAAGTTTGACGAGACATACCGTGCCACTGGCGTTCGCATCGCCAACGCGGTTCGAATGCTCGCAAGAAGCGACCCAGAGAAAATACGGAAATTATCACAAACCTTTATTCTAAAGAGCATAAACGCAACCCAACCTGACGCTGAAGTTCGACTCGTCGACTCTGAACATTTCACCATAATATTCAAACGCGTAGACCCTCTGGTCATTAATAGCCAACGCGTACTCATAGAATCCATATTTAGAGAACTTGGATATGACATTTCAACAACGGTTTTCCAAAATCTTCTCAGCTTTAAACTTAAACTGCTTGAAAAGCCGCTTCTAGAACCTCTCCCGCGGAAAAAGATAATGCAGACGCTTATTGAGGAAATGTCTTCGTGTAAGACGATGGAAGAAGCGTTCGCTATCGAGAAGGAGCAATTGGATGAGATGTTTCCTGAAGATTATCCCTGGACCATTAGAGAAGTGGGTGATAGATTAATTGACATGTATCGCGAGTTGGGCATCGAAGTTGAAATAGAATATTTTGAAGGCGGCTTCACTCTCAAATACAAAACATGCCCCTACTACAAACTGGTCAAGGCACAGCAGAAAACATGGCTTTGCACCCTTCGCAAAAAGACACTGGATTATGTAATTTCAAGAGTCAGTCATGGCGAAAAGGGCAAAATCAAAATCATAAAATCTCTCCTTCAGAATGAGCATCCATGTGAATATGCCATATTCCTCACAGGCTTTCTTGAAAAGGAATCTTAACAAGAGCACAAAATCTACTGAGAACTTTGTCTGTCCTTCGCTTGCCATAGACAAAATCGTAGTAGCAACTTGACCTTTCATTTAATTACTCCAATATACATTTATTAGCAGTCTATTTCATAATGCTGTTTGGGAGGCTCAATCTTGAGTTTTGAAATGTGGGCTGAAAAATATCGTCCCAAAAAGCTGGACGACATGGTAAATCAGAAGGAAATAGTTGAAAGACTGAAAAGCTTTGTTAAATCCAAGAATGTTCCGCATTGCATTTTTGCTGGTCCGCCTGGAACTGGAAAGACTACTGCTGCACTTTGCTTGGCACGAGACCTTTACGGTGATGCCTATAGAGAGCATATTATGGAATTAAACGCAAGCGACGAGAGAGGCATCGATGTAGTTAGAGAAACGGTGAAGACGTTTGCAAGGTCTCGCTCTATCGGCGGAATCCCTTTCAAAATAATGATTCTGGACGAGGCTGACAATATGACCTCTGATGCCCAACAAGCGTTACGACGGACAATGGAGCGTTATACAGAGACATGCCGTTTTATCCTATGTGCGAACTACAGCGGAAAAATAATTGAACCAATCCAATCTAGATGCGCACCTTTCCGTTTCACGTTCTTGCCAAGAGAAGAACATGACAAATACTTGGAGTACATAGCCGAAAAAGAAAACGTCAAACTACAAAAGGAAGGCTTAGAAGCAATCTTCGAGGTTTGCAGTGGAGACCTCAGAAGAGCAATAAACACCCTACAGGCAGCAGCTTCGCTGAACAAACCCATAGACGCCAAAGTCATATACTCAATCACAGGAAGAGCCAGCCCAGCAGACGTACAGAAGATGATTAAAGTCGCCATGGAAGGCAACTTTCTAGAAGCAAGAAAACAGCTTCGCAATATGATACAAAAGTATGGAGTGGCTGGAAGCGACATTATCCGCCAAATTCACACGGAAATCTTTAGAGCGGAAATTCCAGAGCCATGGAAGATAAAGTTGGCTGACGTTGTCGGCGAAATAGATTATAGACTTGTTGAGGGTGCAGATGAAGAGGTTCAATTAAGTGCGTTATTGGCGAGACTTGTGGAAGCCAGCAGCGACATGCAAAAGATAAGCTAGGTGCAGCTGATTGTACACTTCCTGGACTGTTAAGCATAAACCCAAATCTCTAAGCGAAATTGTGGGAAACAAGGATGCTATCCAAACGTTTGTCGAATGGATAAAATCGTGGGAGAAGGGGATTCCCAAAAAGAGAGCCGCCTTCCTATATGGGCCACCCGGTGTCGGTAAGGGTGTTACTGTTGAAGCTTTGGCTAATGATTTCAAAATGGAGCTTGTGGAGAAAAATGCGAGTGACTATCGCACTGAGAGCGCGATAAATCGTTTTGCTGGATTAGCTTCGCAATATGGGTCGCTGTTCGGGGGAAGACGAATTGTTCTGCTTGACGAGATGGATGGATTAACAGGTACTGCCGATAAAGGTGGAGTCAAAGCGATAACTGACATCATCAAAACCGCGCAATATCCGATTGTCTTAATTGCAAACAACGCTTACGACCCACGCTTCTCGAACCTTCGCAGCTACTGCCTTTTGATAGAGTTTAAGAAACCTCCCGCAGGCGAAGTAGCCAAACACCTAAAACACATCTGCACGCTTGAAGGAATTAAAGCTGAGGAAAACGCTCTCAAATTTATAGCGCAACGCTCCAGCGGCGATATACGCTCTGCAGTGAATGACCTGCAAGCCTTGGCTCAAGGCAAAAAAACCTTAACGTATGATGATGTTTCTTGGCTTGGCTACCGCGACAGGCAAGAGTCAATTTTCACCGTGCTAAGAATGATAATTTATGGACGAACGTGCGCAAATGCAAAGCAGGCAATTGACATGGCTGACGTGGACATTGACATGCTTTTTGAATGGGTATACGAGAATGTTCCCGAGCACTTGACTGACCCGCATGATTTGGCAAGAGCAATGGACGCTCTTTCGATGGCAGATGTCTATCTAGGCAGAATTCGCGCAACTTTTGACTGGAGCCTTACACGATATGTGATAGATTTTATGACTGCAGGCGTGGCTATGGCTAGGCAAAACACTAAAACAGGCGGTTGGATACCATTCAAATTTCCATCTCGCATACAAATGCTTTCAAGATCAAAGGCAGAACGTGCAATGCGCCTAAGCATAGGACACAAGATTAAGCGCAAATGCCACATTTCAGCTAACAGAGCCTCAAAAGAAACTCTGCCATACCTCAAAATTATCTTCAAAAACAATTCAGAAATGGCTGCTGGAATTGCGAAGTGGCTTGATTTAGATGCGGAGATGGTTGAATATTTGGCTGAAAGCGAAGAAAAAGCCAAAGCCATAGCTAAACTTAAGGTCTAGTGTATTCTGCTTCCTTCCGCAATCTCTTTTTCAGGCTGCAAACAAACAACGTTTCCTTTATCGTCTTCTGCAGCCAAAATCATACATTGAGACTCAACGCCCATGAGTTTTCTCCGTTGAAGATTCAGAATAAATGCGTATTTCTTGCCAACCAAGTCTTCAGGCTTATACCACTGCAGCAGTCCAGCAACTGCTTGCCTCTTTTCTGTTCCAAAATCCACAATCATCCGAATTAGATTTCGTGAATCTGCAATTTGGCTTGCCTCTAAGATTTTTCCAACACGCAAATCCAACTTTTGGAATTCTTCAAATGAGATTTCCATTTTCACTGCCTCTTTCTCGAACTCTCAAGTGCAAAGCACTATTAAGCTTTGTGTGCTTTCTTTTTCTGCTTTATTTTTTCAACAGTCTTTTCTACGCCTTTCCAGCCTTCGCTCGACTTCGAACTGATTATTTCGAAGGCTTCCTTCGAAGTTAACCCAAACAATTCCTCGCCAACAGCTCTTCGTGCGAGAAACCGTGCCGCACTCAAAATTTCGCCGTTGAAACGTGAATCTGCGAAATCAGCTAGATGACAAATTAGAGCCTCTACTGTGTGGGGTCTGATCGGGCCGTAATTTCCGTGATGGGCAGATACTGCATGGATGACCTCCAGCGGAAAGCCTCTTCGAACAAGCTCTGAAACTGCGATTGATAAGTGGTCCATGTAATCAGCTAAGGGCGTCTTGCTATATGTTCCGTTCTCATTCACCTTATAGAGTGCTGGTTTGAAAATATCATGCAATAAGATGCAAACAACAACAACATCACGATTTACCTTCCCCTTGTAAATCTTCTCTGCTGAATTGCATATTGCCAGCGCAATGTTTGCTGTTGAAACAACATGTTCGATATAGCCTTCTGGATAACTGTGATGATGCGAGAGCCCAGCAGGCGAAACGGTGAGAGGCATGCCTGAATACTTTTTACCGCCTATTTCGACTGTCGGATTTTCCAATAGTTCAATAGTTTTTTCCCGTAGCTTTTTATCTTGAATCTTGTTTGCTAATGTTTTGAGTTTTGGGTGAAGCAATCTAATCGCTCTCTATATGATAACCGTCTAGGAGTTATTTGATTTTCTTTTTTCAATGGTAGCTATTTCGTGTGCTTTCAAAATAGGTTCTGGAATGCGACTGCGGCGCGTGCAATGTTTGACTATTCTTATGGCAGTTTCTAATGAGGCCATGTGTCCAATGCTTACATAAACGGGTTTACATCCGCTTCTTGTTGCAACTTCTGCACCTATAACTTCGCCCTTATGCCTTAGAAAAGTCACGCCCTCATCACTTTCAGTTTTGTCAACTTCGCCAAATAATCTGCTCTTCGCCACACCTATCGTTGGCTTTTTTATCACTAGACCTAGATGGCTTGCGAATCCGCATCTGTATGGATGCGCGAAGCCTTGTCCATCAACGAGGAAAACGTTTGGCTGCAACTTCAGCTTTTTAATGCTCAGAACTGCTGGGGGCACTTCTCTGAATGACAACAATGTTGGAATATACGGAAAACAAGTTTTACAGAAAGCCATCTTTAATTCCAGAAGCTCAAGCGAATCATAGTCTAAGACAGCCGCAGCGCCGACAGAAACTTCTCTTGTATAGGCTACGTCTACTCCAGCAACTAGCTGGATTCTGTCAGGCAACAAATCCTCAAAAATAATATTCTTTGCCAGACGCAATTGTGTCTCGTGCGCTTTTTTGACAGAAAACGAGGATGTTTTGCTGAATCGACTCATTCTATTCTACACAGCAACTGCTCAGGTTCGCGTGCCCTTTTTCGCTATTTTCTCAATATTTTTCAGTTGTCTTTCTAACATGCTTCTTCGAATTTCCTGAGTTACGTCTCCCCGTGTAGCCTCGATAACCCTTCTGGCACCGTCACATTTTCTTCTAAGCCCAGGAACCAGCATGTAAGCCTCATCCATAGCCATCAGCTCAATGTAAATTTCATCCATAATCTGCAAGCATTTTTCGCCCTTTTTCACGTCTCCTTCGCGAAGAGCATCCAATGCCATACGTCTGTATTCTCCAATTACGTCAGCAAGTCCAAGAACGTAATCAACTGGAGGCACACCAATTTCTTCAGGCGTCACAAATCTCGTTTCTTCGACTAGTTTTAGGAGTATGTTTGCTTCAGAATATTCCTGCAGTGCGGCATTGAATAAACCGCCGTATATGATGTCTGGATGCGTGGTTGAGGCGTTGCTGAGCTTTGTAATTATATCAGTAGCTTTTTCGATGAGATTTTTTGATTCCTTCAGCCTCTTTTGATGGATTAAAAGAATTACTTGTTTTGAAAGACTTGTTGCATTCCGCATGTCCTTATGCATTTCTTCTCGTAGCTTCTCTTTTTCTCGTAGCGTTCTCCTTATCTTTTTCAGAATGGCCTTTAAAGAAGGCATATTTAAGCACATACTTTGTTAAGATATATGCGAATAAGTATTTTATCTTGATCCTAAAACAAGGTTTATGCTTGCTATTTTCTTGTTCTTTCAACATTTCTACAAGAGTTGTTGTTTAAGTTTGTAACTCAAGATCGTTTACTAAAATTAGCCATTACCAAAGCGTATGGGCTTTTTAAGCCTGCTTAACAGAACGACACGACTTTCTATTGACTCGTCAACAATATTATAGCCTGACTCCTCAGCTATTTGAGACGCAAACCTTCGAATTTCCTGATGGCTCGGCATGCTTTCAAAACCTAAACGAAGCCTAGAAAATCCCACATGCATGTATGCCTTAGGCTCCACGTAAGTAGGATTAGCCTTTCCGATGATTCTAGCGTAACTCTTCGCATTTTTCATATTCAGCCCCCGAACAGACGTTATCCGAATCACGGTTGGGCATCTAAAACTTGGCAAAAGCTCTAATGTTTCATTCAGTTTCTCCCAAGCATCCGAAATTAGGGGGCGACAAGCATGCTTAAACGTTTCTTCATCTGGGGCGCAAACGGAAATGTACAATTGCGTTGGTTCTTCAGTTAATTCAGCCAGAGCTGTTGGAACCGTTCCATTGGACACAAGAAAGGTTGTGAATCCTCTTTTGTGGAAGGCTCCAATCAATTCTCCTATATGCTCGTATAATGCAGGCTCTCCTGTTAAGCTTATGGCTACATGCTTTGGAAATAGCGCTTCCTTGAACTTTTGTTGATTTGTCTTGGAATTGCCCTTATATCCGCTCAAAATTCTAATTTGCGCTTTAATGCTTCCTTCTACAATCTCTTCTGGAGAATCCCATTTCGGCAGTGTCATTTCATTCCATGTGGTTTGAAGGTCGTTGCTTTGGGCACGCCAACAGAACAGGCACTGTTGTGTGCAGTAAAAAAGCGTGGGGGTCATTTGTATGCATTGGTGGGTTTTTATTCCGTAAAACTTCTGTTTGTAGCAAGGTCTATCATTGATTAGGGTTTCGTAGAGCCATCTGCATCTCTTGACAGCCGAATGTCTGCCAACGAAATGGTACTTCTGCTTTTTTAAAGCTTGAACGAGTGAAGATGGAACCAAGTCTTCCAATCTTTTCATCCGTGAAAAAAGATGCGGAATAAGTTAATAAACAGTTTATTGGTCAAAGCAATATTCAATCTTCTGAAAATCAGAGCAAAGTCTCGTAACGTCCTCTTTGACTTTCTTGGGCTCTTCCTCTTCACCTACTATTCTATTGATTAGCTCGGCTATTCTCAGCATTTCGCCCTCTTTCATGCCACGCCTTGTAACTTCGCATGTGCCCAGCCTTACACCGCAATCTGCAATTATGTTTGCCCGTTGAAGTTTTTCCGCGATTGTTCTGCCCTTCTCATAGCCTCCGTAGTCCATAAACACTTGATGCGATCTAGTAAATCCCAAGTGCGAGCAAGCAACAGGAAAACCATAATCATACAGAGCCTTTGCCAAGACTTGCGAGTTGTTGACCACCTGCTTGGCATAAACTTTACCGAATTTTCTCATCTCAGCAAGAGCCAAAGTCAAAGCGGCAATGCGGTTCCAATGAGCATTATCCACAAAGGCGGGATAAATCTTAGTCTTCAAAACTTCGCCATGCTCTTTGTATGCTAGAATAATTCCTCCTTGCGGTCCGAAGAAACTTTTGTGTGTAGAACCAAAAAGGGCACAAGCGCCTTCTCTTAATGGATCTTGGAATTCCTCGCCAGAGAGGAGCCCCATAACGTGTGAGCCATCGAACCCTACAATTGCATCATTTTCGTGGGCAATTTTCGCTAGTTCTTTGACGGGATGCGGGAAGGTGATCAAGCTTGCGCCGAAAACTACAATTCTGGGTTTGACTTGTTCAATTGTTTCAGCTGCCTTATCTGTTTCTACGTTCATGCTATCTTTCGAGAAAGGGAAGGCTACTGCCTTCAGACCGAGAAGCCCAGCTATGCCATTCTTCCACATTCCTGGGTATCCGCCATTTTCTGGCGAGATACACATGAGTGCGTCATTTGGTTTTGTGAAGTTTGTTAAGAAAATCCAGTCTGCAATATGCCCAGAGAGAGGGCGTAAATCCGCAGCTTCTGCCTTAAACACTTTTTTGGCTAGTTCTTCTCCGTATTGTTCGATTTCGTCGGTGAAGCGTGTGCCCATGTAGAAGCGGTCTCTTGCAGTGTAGCGATGCCCAAGTTCTGAAGAAAGAAGCTTACGAACAGATGGGCTCATAATATTCTCGGAAGGAATAAGGTTTAGGCATTGTTTGCCGCGCCATTCTTCATGCCTTTTAACAAGGTCTAAGAGTTTATTTATCATTGCCATTCCTCTTGGTTTAGGTTGGTCTTTAGCTTATTTGGTTTGTTGAGCAATTTTTAGCTATCGCTCGGCTCAATCGTTGGCATTTTAGAGCAAAGTGGATTCTAAAGGGTAAAGTTTAAAATGTTCCATTAGTAGTAAATGTGTTCAAATCATACGAAACTGCATGATCGATGGAGAGTAGAGTAATTTGAAGAATACAATCAATGTAATCGTTCTGATGGTTATAATAGCTATCTCATTTACTTTTACAACATTCATTCCGCGCGCAAGCGCAATAGATGTAGAGATAACTTCTGTTACGCCTACAAGCCAAATTGGAAAGGTTGGAGATTCTGTCCAAATTCTCGGAACTATAAACGTGACTGACGGTTTGTATAGAATATGGTTCGACACCTACAATGTTAAAGAAGAAAATGCAACTGCAAACAATGTTAATGCAACATTTACAGTTCCGAAGCTTCCCAGAGGAAACTATACCATAACGCTGCAGGACGTTAACATAAATACTAATGCAACAACATGGTTCTACATCGAAACCGCGTACTATATTGAGGCAAAAACACCTGCCCCACCAGAACAACTGCAACAAGGTGATGCCGTCGAGATTTGGGTTAATATAACTGGAGGAGAACCAAACAAAATTTACTACGCAAACGTTTCTGTGCGTTTTCCGTCACCAGCAAACAATACTTACTGGACAATTGTTGAGCTTTCAAACACCACAACCAATGGCGAAGGATATAACATTACCACAATATATCCTGACCATTTTACTGGTGCATTGCCAACACGTTTTACAGGAACATACACAGTAGCCTTCAACAACACTCTGGTCACCGACACCTTTTTCATAGGATTAACAGACCGTAGCGAATATCGCAGAAATCAGCTGGTAAACGTCAAGGCTATAGATTATGAACCAAGCGAAAATGTCACAGTAAAGATGCAGCATGGAGCAACCATTGTGAAATATGTTAACGTAACAGCTACAGAGGAGGGCACGATAGCCGCTAACTTTACTATTCCATCAAATGCCTCAATAGGCACTTACACCATAAACATAACTTCAACACCGACAGTAAAGAACCCTCCAGACATTCAAAATTTCACGGTCCCAGGCTTTAACGTTAACATCACCACAAAAAACCTTGCGGCTCAACCTGTTCCTGACGTAGAAGTGCGGGTATATGAGTATGGTGAATCTGTAGCTAATGCAACGAGCGATGCGGATGGCTTGGCGCAAATAAAACTTGAAATTGGAAACTATACTGCAAGCGCCTACTATCGTGAAGAGAAGGTTGGCGAACGTTGGATAAACGTGACAGAGGCAGTCTCTGTGGACTTCTATTGTAATCTAACCAATCTAAGAATATCTGTTGTGGCAGTTGTAGATTCTGCTGAGATAAGCATTCCTGAGGCTGCGATTTATCTTGTGCCCGAAAATAAGACGTTCACGACAAACATCAACGGCACAGCCACTGCACATTCTCTGCTACCTAACATGAGCTACACTATAAACGCTTCACGCTACGATATGCTATTCAACACAACAGACATTCCAACATTACTTGTCAATAACAAAGCAGAAGCTTGGTACAATATGACGATAGTTGTCCCAATGTTGAACTTACGTGTTAATGTGACCAAAACAAGTGGCGAGTCTATCAGCAATGTTGAGGTGAGAGTTTTAGAATTAATTGGGGGAATCTATTTTGAAGGAAACACTAACACTCAAGGAATGGTCACGTTCAATTGTCCCTTCGGCAAGTACACGATAAGCGTTTATGATGCAGACGAGATAAAACTGGATGAAACAACCGTAAACCTATTTCAGAATCAAACCGTACTAATGCGCTCTAGCATTTATGGATTAACCTTCTCTGTTAAAGTCGTAGACTATTTTGGACAGCCAATACCAAACGCAAACGTAACATTACTTCGCGAAGGACAAGTAATACGTTCAAGCATCACACAATCTGACGGAGCAGCATCATTTGACAGTGTTACTGGCGGAGAACTGCGAATCACAGTTTACCTATCTGGTCAAGCACAACCAAGCCTGTCCCAACTGTTTTATGTGAGTGACCTCTCGCCTACAATTGGGGTTAAATTGGAAAGATACATAGTGCTTGCAGGCTTTTTAATTGATACAAGCATCTTATCAATAGTTATAATCATTGTTGCGACGATAATTCTAGCCCTTTTAGTGGAGCTCTATAGACGAAGAAAGCTTAAAACGAAGACTGGTACAAGTTAGAGTGAAAATAAGGAGTTGAGGACAAAAAACTTTATATCAACTTTTATCAAGAGTATTTAATATAAGCGAAAATTGTGTAACGCAAAATTTTGTTAAAGAACAGCCAAGGGGCGTGTATGTATTGGCTCAAGCAAAAACGTGTTCTCCCACATGCCAGTCATTCAAATGTGCAAAAAACGCTACCATCTACCGAAGAGACGGCGTATGGTGCCGATGGACTGAAGAAATGTGCAATGTTGCAAACTGCACATACGCGCTTTGCATAAAAAGACGACTGCTTCCCAAAGGAATTTGCGGAGAAACAATAAAGAGAAAGACAGTTGAAAAGGAACCTGAAGAAATCATTGAACCATCAATAAAGCTTCGTGGAAGGGCTCTTCGCAAGATCAGAGAAAAAGAAATCTTTTGATGGCGCCGCTTAAATTTGATTGCCTTAAGCGACTCTCTTTTTCCTTATCTGCAACGATAATGTACTATTTTGCTTGGACGCGTTTTACAACTGGCGGTTTTATCTTCTTTAAGATTCTGTAGCCGCAAATTATACATTTTATTTCTCCGCCACGAAGCTCCAATTCTTCGGATGGAACTTTCGAGCCGCATCTTGCACATTCATAAACTATTCCTGCTGATGTCTTTTCCATTTTAAACTTCCTCTCCTAAAAAGGAAATAATTCTGCTTTTAAACGTTTCCAAGCTCTTAGATATAACGGAGAAAAGAAAAGATTGAGAAAGCGCCTGAGAAAAATCCTTTCAGAGTTTCTATCCCCTGCCGAATTGGATTACGTTTACAGTTCATACGAAATTGTGGGAGACATAGCAATCATAAAGTTAACTGATAAATCGCAAAAACATGGCAAGGCCATTGCGGATGCGATTATGAAGGCTCATAGAAACGTTAAAACAGTTTTAGCTCAAGCAAGTGCTGTTCGTGGAGATCTTAGGCTTCGGGAGTTAAAGCACATTACTGGCGAAGATAAAGCTGTCACTATTCATAGAGAGTCAAAATGTCTATTTCTTGTTGACATTAAGAAATGCTATTTTTCGCCTAGGCTTTTGTATGAAAGAATGCGAATTGCAGAGCAGGTTAAGAGCGGTGAGGTCGTTGTGAACATGTTTGCTGGAGTAGGCTGCTTTTCCATAATAATTGCAAAGCACGCTGATGTTGAGAAGATACATTCGATTGATGTTAACCCATCTGCAGTTGCATTTATGAAGGAGAACGTTAGACTTAACAGACTCTATGGCAAGGTTATACCAATATTGGGAGAAGCAAAAGAAACAATCGAACAGAAACTTTGCCATGTGGCCGATAGGGTTCTTATGCCTCTGCCAGAAAAGGCGCTGGAATACTTGCCTTCTGCACTTTTGGCTCTAAAGAAAACTGGCGGATGGATACACTATTACGACTTTGAACATGCCACAAAAGATGAAGACCCAATCGAAAAGGCTAAGCCGAAAATTACTGAAAAACTAGCAAATTTAAACGTAGCCTTCAATATTGCTTATGGACGTGTCGTCAGAACAACAGGTCCAAACTGGTACCAAATAGCATTAGACATCAAAATAGACCCCATCAGAAGCCTTTAAGAAGGCTGGTTTTCGAGTAGGGTTTGAATGGTATGATGTGAAAATGTTTTATAGCTTAGAAGTTTAGAATACAGCGAGAGAGATGATAGATGAAAAAGAAACTCATGGAAATACTTGCATGCCCAATTGACAAACATCACCCACTTGAATTGCACATTTTTGAAGAGACAGACGAAATAGCTGAAGGCTTAATCGTCTGCCCAAAATGTCTAAGATGGTATCCAATACGCGACGAAATTCCAGAGATGCTGCCCGATGAGCTTAGAAAAGCAGATGAAGATTTACCATTTCTGAAAAAGTGGAAGAGCAAAATTCCAGAAAAGATTCTTCATCAAGGTAAGCCCTTTAATCTTAAGGGCTGAGACTTACCTTCCAGTTTAATCACTTTACCTGTTGCGGAAGACCTTAACGCTGCTTCTGCTATTCGGAGCGCCTTTAAACCATCCATTCCCGTGATTAGGGGTTTTTCCTTCTTTAGAATACAATTTGCGAAGTGTCGAAGTTCAAGTTTTAAGGGTTCTTGCCAAGGATATCTTGGTTGTACGTTTCCTTTTGCGTCCTCAATCGTTAATTCTTGCGTAATATAGTCGAGTTTCATTATTGCCTTGCTTCCTGTGACTACGAGGGTTCGGGTTTTGTATGGTGTTAGCCAGTTGGATTCTATAAAAGCGCTTTTTCCACTGTCGAAGGTTAGCATTATTTGGGCGTAGTCTTCGAATTTTTTTCGTTTCATCATTCCTGTTTTTGCATACACGGCTGATGGTTCTTCATTGAATAGGTATCTTACAATGTCTATGTCGTGGATTGCCGTGTCTTTGACGACTCCTACGTCTCCTATTCTTTCTGGCCACTCTGAGACTCTCTTTGCATTGGCGCAAACAAGCTCTCCCATTGTCTTGTTTTCTATTGCATTTTTGATGTGTCGGATTCCTGGAATGAAGCGCATTAGAAAGCCAACGGTCAAATGCAGCTGTTTTTTTCCAGCCGTTTTCAGTAATCTGTTTGCTTGTTGCACGTTTGTTGCCATAGGTTTTTCTACAAGAACATGCTTTCCCGCATTCAAGGCTTTTAGTGATGTGCTTGCAAGGTTCATCGACCATGTGCAGATACTTAAGGCTTCAATGTCTCTTCTTTTCAGTAGTCTTCCCATGTTCGTGTAGGCTTTTACGTTGAACTGTTTGGCGACGTTGTTGGCTTTTTCTGCGTTTACGTCGCAGACGGCTAACAGTTCTGTCTCTTCAAGTTCTTTGAATATTCTTGCATGGTTTCTTCCCCAGAAACCTGTGCCGATGACTGCTATGCCTAACTTTTTCATTTAGTCCACACTCCTCTGCCTAATCCACGGTATATTAAACCTTCTCTTTCAACCTTATCTGGTTCCAAGACCCCCTCAAAATCAATAATTGCCGCGGGTTTACGCATCATAACATTCAGCCGCTTTAGATTTAACCGTTTAAACTGTTCGTGGCTTTGCAGTATGAGTATGCAATCTGCACGCTCCAAGGCTTCATTTAAGTCCTTTGCAAAATGGTATTGCGGTTCTGCAGGTTCAACGTCCATGGAATATGGGTCATAGAAACAGATTTTTGCGCCTCTGTCTCTCAAGATTTTTGCTATTTGCTCCACTTTTTTCTCGGGTGGGCTTTTTATGTTTGGTACTTGTGAGATTCCAAGTATGGAGATTCTTGCTCTCCGCATCGTCTTTCCGCATGTTTTTAATGCGTCTTTCGCCAAATTGACTGCATGTTTGACTATATCCTCATTTACTTCTCTGGCGATTGCTGGCATTCGAAGCTTCAAATTGAGGTTTTCGGCGTCTTCCAACAAAATATGCGTCTCTTTTGCAGTTTCTTCTGTAAGTTTTGGTATTGGAAGCTGTGAATTGCCGTTTTTTCTTGCAAGTTTATGAACTTCAGAGTAATCTATTGCTGTTCTTTCGCAGAAGAGAGACAATTCATTTGCCAAAGCGAGGCTAACGTCTTGTTGTACGGTTTCGAAGAGAGCCGCTGCCTCTGCTGTTTTGAAATCCTCCGTTTTTCTTAGCTCGCCCTTTGTGATGGTTTCAAAGATTGTCGAGGCTGCGTTTAGGCTATTCTTGTCTATTGCCGCAACAATTCGTTCTTGATTTGCTATTGCTTCTAATGTCGGCTCAACCAAGCCTGCAATTGGGATGTACGCTAATCCAAAATCAGCTCCAGCCTTATATCCCGAATTATTTTCCAAGGTCTCCTTGATTAGGCTTTGCATAACGCCTACGCCAACGGTGCTGATAATAACTACGAGAGAGCCGCGGCGAAGACTTGAACCAACATTCTTGCAAACAGTTTCAATATCCGAGTAGTTGAGCTCCTTTTTCTCATCGGTTTTAACTGGGACTGCGATGATGATGGCGTCGCTCTGTGAAACAGTCATTTTAATGTCAGATGTAGCGCTTAATAGCCCTTTTTTTATGTTGCTTTTTAATTTTAGCTCGTTTTCACGTTTCAGAAACGGTATTCTTCCCCTTGTGATGCTGTTTACTATGGTTTGGTTTGGGTCTACGCAGGTTATTTTGAATCCTGCTTCTGCAAAGAGGCAAGCGTGGAGAATGCCTGTTTGTCTGCAACCTATTATTGCAATTGTGTATTGTCCACGTTTTTCGATGTTGCTTATTTCTTCTGGTTTTATGTTTAATATTGGAATAGACATTTGTTGTTGTTCTCCGCGCGGTAAGTTTTAGAAGCCTCTTTAACTCTTTAAACTTTCAATTATTTTTGTAAGGTTTAAACTGTATTCTTTTACGAGCTTTATTGCTTTTTCTTTTGTTTTGGCTTCGGCGTATAATCGGTAGATGGGTTCGGTTCCGCTTGGGCGTATCAGAATGTCGCTTTTATCCTTGAACCATATCTTAACGCCGTCTATTGTGCTAATGTTGGTTTCTTGGATTTGTTTGATTAGTTTTTTTAGAATGTTCTCCTTTAAGTTTTCGGGGCATTTAACTTTTCCTTTTTCGATGAAATACTGGGGTAATTCGTTCAGAAGTTTGGAGAGTTTCTTGTTGGTTTTTGCCATTATGTTTAGAACGAGGGCTGTTGCCATTGCACCGTCTCTGACAGACTGGTGTGGACCATAGAAGATTCCTCCGTTTTCTTCTCCGCCAAGCTTTGCCTTCAGCTCTTTCATTGTTTGAGACACTGTTACACTTCCAACTTTGGTCCAAACAATCTCGCCATTATACGAATCAGCTATGTCCTTAACCAAAGTTGAGGAGCTTACAGGCGTGACAATTTTCTCGTGCGGATTATCCATCAAGAAATATTTTATAATCAACGCGAAGGTTTTGTCTCCCCAGTAAATTTCTCCTTTTTCGTCGACAAAGACTGAGCGGTCAGCATCGCCATCATATGCTACGCCTAAATCTGCTCCAACGGCTTTTACAGTTTGCGCCAGTTCCTCAAGATTTTCTAGCCTCGGTTCTGGCATGCGTCCGGGGAATGTTCCGTCGATGTTCGAGTTTATCGTTGTGACCTTGCATCCCAAATCTCGAAGTAGCTGAGGCGTGGCTAAATTGCCTACGCTGTTGGCTGCGTCAACAACGACATGATAATGTTTTTTAGCTATCGTCTTAACATTCACATGCTTCTTTATTGCGTCTATATAATCATCAATCACTCCGTGCAAATCACGTGTTGTTCCTACACAGTTCCATTCCACGTAGCGCATCTGCTCACTGAAAAATATGTTTTCAATCACAATTTCCTGTTCGCGAGAAAGCTCTATTCCGTCGTTCCAGACAACTTTTATGCCATTGTATTCTGGAGGATTATGCGAAGCGGTGATGATGACTGCGCCATCGGTTTTGTTTCTTTTGACCGCATATTGCAACGCTGGTGTGGGCGCCATTCCAACGAAAAACACGTCGAGTCCACTTGCATTTAAACCTGCGATAACCGCCTTTGCAAGCATTGGGCTGCTTGTTCTGGCATCATATCCAATTACCAAATTTCCATGTTTAAAGAATGTTCCAATGGCGGTTCCAATTTTTATAGCTATTTCTGGGGTAAGCTCTTTGTTAACGACTCCGCGGATGCCGTTAGTTCCGAATAGACGTTTTACAGTGAGCATGTCGTTTCCTCTCTTTTTGGAAAAGGCAACTGAATTTTAAGTTTATATTCAATCGCCTTGTAATATAAACGATTTTATGAGGATGAGAACATGAAGGTTATGCTTCACGAAATGAGTTGGACAGAGGCTAGGGATTATTTTTCAAAGAACGATATTGCTATTCTTCCTGTGGGTTCGAATGAGCAGCATGGTCCGCAGAATCCTCTTGGAACAGACCATCTAATAGCAAGGGCATTGGCGGAAGAAGTGGCAAAACGTACTGGTATTCTTTGTTTGCAGGTTGTTCCTTTTGGCGTGAGCTCTCATCATAGGCAGTTTTGGGGAACCATCTACATATCGCCTAGAGTCTTCAAAGAATACGTGAAAGAGGCTTGTTTAGCATTGGCTTATTATGGCGTTAAGAAGATTGTGATAGTCAATGGGCATGGGGGTAATCGCTGTGCTCTCATGGAAATGGCAAGAGAGCTTCGAGAAAGTGGTGTTTTTGTGTCGGTGTTTCAGTGGTGGGAGGCTGCAGGCAAACTATTATCGGGACTTTTTATGCCAGAAGAAGAGGGGCATGCTGCTGCAGAAGAGACTTCTGTAAATCTGGCACTGCACTCGCATATGGTAAGTGTGGATAAGGCTGTAGATGAAGAGCCTCGTAAACATGCTGTGGCAGCGAAAGGTTTGAGTCTTCCATTGGACACAATAGATGAAACAGTTTCTGGGGTTTTTGGTAAATCAACGACAGCTTCAGCGGAGAAAGGCAGAAGAGTCATTGAAGCGGTTGTTGACGAGCTTGTAGGGCATGTTAATGCGCTTAAGAAGGAAAAAGCGGAAGATTTGATGCAGAAACCTAGAGTTTGAATGGCTAGCTCAACATGATTCTGCGAAGAGATTCTGTCTAGCAGTCGTAAGTGTTTCCATAATTGGCTATGGCCCTGTGAAGTTTTCTGGAATTGGCGAAGGCCAAGGTAGTGTCAGATTTGAGCCGGGTGGAAACATGTATGGAAGAGCCCCGCCTATGTTTTCTACGACTAGAATCTCGTCCTCAAGTACTACGATGCCCAACTGGTCTAGTGAATAGTGTTCCCAATGTGAAGAAGAGTCGTACCATGTTACTTCTGCTACTATCCTTCCATAGCCAATCTGAGTAGCATTTACTGTCGCAAAAGGGATAATTACTGAGACATTGGCTGATAAATCACCATTCCAACTTGTAACACTACCTATCAGTGGTTCTATGCCTTGCGAAGGCCAATCTTCATAAGCTTTACGAATACTAATTTTGAGACTAACATTTGCAGCATCAACACTTGATGTAACGTTGACTGTTACTAATGCTTGACTGCCTACGCCTCGTGGTTCTGTAAATCCAGAAGTAATCAACCTCACATTTATTGGCGAAACAGGAAGACTACTATTTGGAGCACCCAGCATCATTTCTATGTTAGATCGAGATAAAACTAATGTGCTGAAGATTAAACATGCGGCAATTACGCCAGCTAACCCTGAAATTATTAACCTCATCTCTCTCACAAAACAAAATGAGTGGTAAAGAAGAATATTAAACAATGTTTTTGTACAGTTTGTACAAGGGCTTGTACGTTATGGTTTCTGTCGCCATGCCTTTATGGTTTCGTACCAAGACGTGATTACGCCTATGGCTCCAAAGATCAACGCAAAAACGCTGGAAAGACTAACCCGCTCAAAACTCACCAAATACATACTATACAATATCAGAAGCGTAGTAAACAACGTTGCATAAAACAAATACCGAGGAAGCATAACAGTCCCTATCCTTATAAACTGCTTCAAAACACCAACCTTCACCTCCTTCACCAAGGTATATTCCCCATATTTCTTATCTAACAACCCCAGCTCCACCAACTTATCCAAGTGATAAACAGCCAAAGTCGGACTCGAAAAACCCAACGCCCGCTGAACCTCACGCACACCAACATTACCCGAAGACTTCAAAACATACAAATACACACGTAACGTGTTTCCCCTTAAATCTGCCGCAAGCTTATCCTCGTCTACTTTTGAATTATGCAAAATGCTTTTTCACCAGCAGTCATTAACGTAACTAATTATTACAGGCAAGCTTTAACAGTTTTACTCCCATTCAATTGTTGCTGGTGGCTTATGAGTTACATCGTAGACGACCCGCGTGACTTGTGGAATTTCGTTGGTTATTCTGGTTGAAATTCTCTCCAGCACTTCGTATGGCATTTTTCCAAAACTTGCGGTCATCGCCTCTCGACTCTCCACGATTCTTACGGCGACAACATAACCGTAGGCTCTTGCATCGCCCTTAACGCCTGTAGCCTTAGTATCCGTCAAAACAGCAAAATACTGCCAAAGATTCTCTTCCAAACCGCTCTTCTCAATTTCTTCCCTAACAACCCTATCAGCCTTCTTCGCAATCCTAACCTTCTCTTCAGTCAACTCTCCAACAATCCTAACCGCCAACCCAGGACCTGGAAACGGTTGTCTGAAAACTATTTCTTTTGGCAAGTCAAGTATCTTTGCCACTTTCCTAACTTCATCCTTATAGAGGTCACGAAGCGGCTCAACAATTCGCTTAAACTTGATCTTTATTGGCAAACCAGCGACGTTATGGTGCGTTTTTATCTTGTCCGAAAACTTTCTGAAACCAGACTCGATTCTGTCTGGGTATATTGTTCCTTGAATCAAATATTCTGCGCCTACAGTTTCCGCAATCTCTTCGAAAACTCGGATAAACTCTTCGCCTATTATCCTTCTCTTCATTTCAGGGTCAATAACTCTTTGAAGCCTTTCCAAAAATCTCTTCTGCGCATCCGCTATTATCAGGTTTAGTCCAAATTTCTGGAAAGTGTTTTTCACAAATTCTGGCTCTTTTTCTCGCATGAATCCGTGGTCTACAAAAACTGCGGTAAGCCTACTGCCTAAGGCTTTGGCTGCTATTGCCGTTGCCACGCTTGAGTCTATGCCTCCGCTTAGGGCAATTATGGCTTTTCCCCCGTTTACCTCGGTCTTCACCGAATTTATCATTTCTTCTATGATGTTTTCCATCTTCCAGTTAGCTTCGCATTTGCAAACTTTGAATATGAAATTTCGGAGCATTTGCATGCCATTAGGCGTGTGGATTACTTCGGGATGCCACTGTAAACCGTATATTGGCTTTTTCGTATGCCTAAACGCTGCTACTGGACAGTTCTCTGTGTGCGCCAAAACATCAAACTCCGCAGGCACCGTAAACACAGTGTCACCATGGCTCATCCATACCCTCTCTTTCTCTCCTAAACCTTCCAGAACTCCTACGGGCTTGTCAACAGTAACGTAGGCTATTCCATATTCCTTCTGCTCTGCAGGCTCAACTCTTCCTCCAGCCATTTGCGCTATGAGCTGATGCCCATAGCATAAACCGAGAATTGGTAAATCAAAATCAAGAAAGTATGGGTTTGGTTTTGGCGCGTTAGGCTCGTAAACGCTTGAAGGCCCACCCGAAAGAATCAGTCCCTTAATATTCATTTTCTCGTTTAGAAGCCTTATTTCCTGCAAGCTTATGTCATGTGCGACTATTTCAGAGTAGACACCATGCTCCCTTATTCTTCGCCCTATTAAATGGCAGTATTGCCCACCGAAGTCAAGCACCAATATCGTGTCATACTTCATCTATGCATCTTCTCGCTGTGTAGATAACGTTTCATAGTTGAAAAACTATTTAATCTTACTTCGAAAGCTACAGACTTCAATATTCTCCCCAATCTCAACATACAACAAATCTCTAACCCAAAGTTCAACCTATATATAAGGGAGGGGCTAGTCTTCGAGAGGACAGCTTCCCTTCTCTCATATATAATGCATATTTCTTTTTCACGCCATTAAGCATAAAGATACTTTTGAATCTCCCAAAGCGTCACTTCAGCCTTATCCTTAGGCATGTGCGGCTCATATTCTCTCCATTCCTGCATCTTAAGCTCCACATACTTCTCAGCATTCTCCTTGCCCAAAGCCCGCACACAAATCTCGTCACTCTTCCACTCCTCCAAAGCCTCCTTTAATGAGGTTGGCAAAACCTCGACGCCGAGCTTTTTGCGTTCAGCTTCGGTAAGATGATAAACATTCACGTCCACGGGATCTCCAGGATCAATTTTTCTCCTAACACCGTCTAATCCAGCCTCAAATATCACTGCATAAGCAAGATAAGGATTACACAACGGGTCCGGGCATCTGAACTCCACTCTTGCTTCTTTTCCATTGTTTGGCGAAAATGCTGGCACTCTAACCAGGGCTGAGCGGTTTCTCTTACTCCACGCAACATAAACTGGCGCTTCATAGCCTGGCACAAGCCTCTTGTAACTGTTCACTGCAGGCGCTACGATGGCACAAAGAGCCCTAACATGTTCTAGGAGACCGCCAATGAAATAGCGACACTTCTGCGAAACATATGCATAACCCTTAGGGTCATAGAATGGATTTTCATTCTTTTCTGGGTTGAAAAGTCCAAGATGAACATGCATGCCACTGCCTGGCTTGCCAAGCCATGGTTTGGGCATGAACGTTGCTATCCATCCATATTTTTTATCCGCCACAGCTTTGGCTGCAAATTTATACCGCATGATATTGTCCGACGTGGTCAGCGGGTCAGAATACTTGAATGTAATTTCGTTTTGAGCTGAACCCACTTCATGATGCTGCCGCTCAATAGTGATTCCCATGGCAAATAAAACATTAGACAAGTCCATGCGATAAGACTCTGTCATATCTCTGCCTGGCGTTATATCAAAGTATCTTTGCTTATCTGCAATGTGATTTTCAACGGGTTGAAATTCGCCATTTTCAGCTGTGTGAACCAGATAAAATTCCAGTTCCGCTGCCGCTGTTGGCTCGTATCCTTCGTTTGACATTTTCGCAATAGCCTTCTGGTACACGTGTCTAGGGTCGCCTTCGAATTTTTCGCCATCAGGCTTGTATAGGTCGCATATGAAGCTCACGACTCCCTTGTCATAGAAGTAATATGGGCAAACGGTGAATGTCGCTGGGTCAGGCTTCATTATCATGTCGCTCTCTTGAATATCCACCCCGCCTATTATGGAAGATCCGTCGAAACCTACGCCTTCGGTTAAAGCATTTTCTGCTTCCTCTGCAGGTATTGTTCTGCCTTTGAAGTATCCAAGCATGTCTGTGAAGTGTAAAAGGACATAGTCTGCGTTTTTCATCAGTTTTCTGGTTGTTTCGAAGTTTTGCGTAGCTTTTATCTTGTCGCGAATCAAGCTGCGTTCTCCTTTCTGCAAGTTTACAGCAGAATGCATTGTTTTTATAAATATAAAAACTTTATTCCGAAAAAAGAGAGCAAATGCTAAATACAAGATACATTTATCTGATAAATGTTCAGTATAGGTGGTAGAAAATGCCTCTAGACGAGACAGACGTCAAAATCTTAACCGCCCTAACACAGGATGCTAGACTCTCTTCGAGACAAATAGCCAAACAATGCGACGTTTCAATAGGCACTGTTTTGTCACGAATCAAAAAAATGGAAGAAGAAGACATAATAAAAGGCTATTCAGCTCTATTGGACCACGAAAAACTTGGATACGAACTAACGGTAATCAGCGAGATAACCGTTTCAAAAGGGCGACTTCTCGAAGTAGAAAACGAGATTGCGCGTCTTGCAAACGTCTGCTGTGTATACGACGTGACAGGCCTAATAGATGCCATAATAATTGCAAAATTCAAGACACGAGAAGAATTAGGCAAATTCACCAAAAGACTACTTGCTATACCACATGTTGAACGAACAAACACGCACATCGTCCTAACAACAATAAAAGAAGACTTCCGAATAATCTAACAAACACACCACAACCCCTACCATTTTTTCTGCCGAATTAAGGCAAGATTTAATTTCAACCATAAAACACAAAATAGACGTATAAACCGCTGTTGCGGGGGTTGCCAAGCATGGCCAAAGGCGTAGGCCTGAGGCGCCTATCCCATAGGGGTTCGTGGGTTCAAATCCCACCCCCCGCACTTAATCTCCCTTAAGGGTTTAAAACTGTCAACCTCCAAATAATCTTCAATCATAAGGTCACTGGAAAACCAATAAAATTTCCTACCGTGGTAATTTTCCAATAACATAATCAACTCCGATTTTTGTGAGAGATACAACATCCCGAGCTTTTCCATGGAAGTCCACATATCCTTTTGTTTTAAGTTTCCAAAGTACATTGGAAAAGCTTTTTCTAACGCCATATTTTTTAGCAACATCACGCCATTTAATTATGGATGCGGCTTTCTGCACTGAACAGTATTTCCCTCCGATTATTCCATTGTTAAACATTTGAAACAATATTTCTTCTTCGTAATCCTTTAACATGTTCTCTCGGAGAAGATATTCCTGCGTATTGTTATATAAATTTTGTGCATAATTATACACATTAAACCGTAACCTTTAAAATGATAAATAATGGTGAATAGTGGTGAAGAGGGCTTAGAAAATGCAAACATCAAGAACAAGCTTTCCAGAAGCAGTAAAAATAATATTGGAGACTTTGAAAACAGAAAGAACTCTTTCAGTGAACGCTCTCTCAAGGAAAACTGGGCTTAACAGACGAACAGTAGAAAAAGCATTGAAGTTATTATTGGATATTCAGCCATATTTCCTCGAGATGAAGTTGAACTCTGTGCAGTCGGATTGGAGAAAACTGATAGAAGTGGATGAGAAAACAGGCTTGCTTGAACTTCCAGAAAATGTGCAAAGGCTCATCATAAGAACAGTCTACTATCCCAATCCTTCAAAAGAGGAGATAGTTTTGATACACATGCTCTTGAATGATGCTCTGTCCACTCAGAAATCGCTATCGCTAGAAAGAGACCAAACTGTTCAAAAACTTATGGAGCAGGGACAAATTGCGGAAGAAAACGGAAGATTATACTTGTCAGACGAAGGAAAAATTGTTGCACAAGGAGCGTTAAGACTTTACCCTGAACTGAAAGAACTAGGCAAGCTCGGTTTTGTTTGTTCTGAGTAATGATTCGACTTATTTAGAATCCTTTTAAAGACATAACTTGACAGTTTTAAACGACAGTATAAACCTAACCCCCTGCACTATGTCTGAACACCCCGCTAAATGCTGGGATTCAGTTATTTTGCGTTATGTAGCCTATCTATTGTCTAAGAAGTCATTGAAACCCGCAACAGTTAAGCGTAAAGCCAAAACTATAAAGAGCCTTCTAAAGCACGGTGTTGAAATAGGTAATCCCGATGATGTCATACGATTCTTAAACACTTGCAATTGGGCTAGTGGCACTAAAGACATTCTCGTTGACTCTTACCGTGACTATCTGAACATGCTGGGTTTGACTGAGGTTAAGCTACCGCACATCAGAAGAGAGCAGAAACTACCTTTCATTCCCTTAGAAACTGAGTTAGATGCTCTGATTTTCAATGCTAGAACAAAAACGTCAGCATTACTGAGAGTTTTGAAAGATACTGCTTGCAGACCTATTGAAGCATGGGTTTTAAAAGCCGTTGACGTTGACCCATTGAACAGATGCGTAACCATCACTCCCGCTAAGTATTCTAGACCTAGAAAACTGAAGATAAGCGAACAAACCCTTAACATGCTCTCAGCATGTCCTAAGAAAAATGGCTATCTATTCAGTCCTAGCGGAGATAAAGAGCGGTTTGCAGATGAGCTAGAGCATTTTGCCATAAACTTCGTGAAAATGCGGAAGAGAGTAGCGGACAAACTGAGAAACCCACGACTGAACATGATTTCTCTGAAGACTTTTAGGCATTGGAAAGCCACAATGGAATACGTCCGAACAAAAGACATTTTGCACGTTAAAGAAATGCTTGGACACGTCAACATTTCAAACACCTTAAAGTACATTCATCTAGCTAGTGCGGTTTCAAACCTAGAAGACGAATTTCATTGTAAAGTAGCCGAAACAATTGAACAA
>Ga0129301_1000186_pt1 | contig 32535 bp, 33 predicted proteins | sample ConPoolayeHmetaG_FD_94489 | JGI IMG/M metagenome (GOLD analysis project Ga0129301, IMG submission 94489) | Hot spring microbial mat communities from California, USA to study Microbial Dark Matter (Phase II) - Cone Pool mat layer H metaG ...
ATATTCTGTTAGACGATACTGGAAGTAAGGGTCAAATTCGGAAAGATGTAAAGCGCCAGTTGGTACTTCCCATCGCAATGCAAATAATCGTATTGCGAATGCTATGAAAAGTATTAGTAGCAGAATGGAAAAGGGCAAAATTGAGCTGTGACTAACCTGAGGCCGCAGTTTGCTGAGGCTTTTTAGGCCGCTTGTGATGCGCTCTTTGGATAGGAAGTCCTTAATCCCCATTTCGAGGTCATCTCTTTCCACAGATTTTGTAAGTGTTTATTTTTCCTTGCGGTTAACGATTACTCTACATGGCATGAGTCAATCTTATATACCTTTCCAAAAGGAAATAAGCCGAAGCAGAAAGTAGTAAATGGAAATTTTGAGAGGTTTATGTTGTGGTTTTTCGTCTGAAACCGTATTTCTCAGCGTCATAGAATGGAAAAGACGTTATTTTTCCTTTTGTCGGTTTTTCGCGTATCTTTACGTTTATAATATTGTTTTCTTGGGCGAGGGGCGTTTGAACATAAGCCATTGCTATACCACATTTGAGTAATGGAGAAAATGTGCCGCTTGTTACATGTCCGATATTCTCGTCTTTATCATCGTATATTGGATGGTTTGGTCGCGGTATTCCCTGGTCGATCATTCGTATTCCAACGCGTTTTCTTCTGACTCCTTCATTTTTCTGTCTCAATAGTGCATCTTTGCCTATGAAATTGTCCTTTTGTAGTTTCACGACAAATCCTAGTGCAGCTTCCAAGGGAGTTGTGTTTTCGTCGATGTCATTTCCATATAAGCACATTCCAGCCTCAAGCCTTAACGTGTCTCTTGCTCCTAGTCCGCAGGGCTCGATTCCAAATGGTTTACCCGCCTCAAGAATAGCATTCCATAATCTTGTCGCATTGTCTGGTTTTGCTAATGATGCATTCCATACAAAAACTTCGAATCCGTCTTCACCTGTATAGCCTGTTCTAGAAAGAAAAACATCTAAATTGGCTAGTCGTGAATTGGCGCATCTAAATCTTTCTATCTTGCTTAAATCCTCATTAGAAATTTTCTGAAGTGCCCTTTCTGCGTTGGGACCTTGAACGGCAAGCATTGCTACTTCACCAGAGACCACTTCAAATTTCACATCAAATCTATCGGCATTTTTGACCAGCCATTTGTAGTCTTTTTCTCTGTTAGATGCGTTGAAAACCATCATGAATTTTTCCGATTCTAATCTATATATTACGAAGTCGTCTATTATGCCGCCGTTCTCGTTGCACATTACTGAATATTGTGCGCTGTTGGGCACAAGTTTAGAAACATCGTTTGTTATCACGTAATTCAGAAATTTTTCTGATTCGATTCCACTGATTAACGCTCGTCCCATGTGGGATATGTCGAAAATTCCGACACTGTTCCGCACTATCAAATGTTCAAATATTACGCCTTTATACCACAAAGGCATCTCAAAGCCAGCAAAAGTCGTCAATTTCGCAGACTGTTTATGTATATCAAAAAGTTGGGTTCTGCGAGTTTCTTCGCTCAAATGCTTCTCTCCTCCATCATCAGCCTATTTTACTGGTTTCACATCAACATTGATTGGAACAAACGACAGTTTTTTGCCGCATTTTGGGCATTTTCCATTGTGCAGATGCAGAATTTCGTCGGGAGGTTTAAGTTCGGCTCCTTCATATAAAGTGCAACCACATTGCTGACAAGTAACTCGGTGAGGCAAATCAACACTCTCCTTTAACGATAAGTTATAAATTTGCACGCAATATTTATCGATTGCTAAACAGCGTCAGCCGTCTTCAATTTTTACACAAAAATTTTTATTCAACAACATTAATTTTGGAATCCATCCCATTTAATATTAAACAGCTTGCATGGACATGAAAAACTACGTATTAATAATCACCGAAAAACCTGATGCCGCAAAAAGAATAGCTGCCGCTTTAGACTTGCAAGGAAAAGCAAAGAGGATGCTGAATAAAGGCGTAACTTATTTTTCTGCCAAGAGGGACAAGAATATAGTAGTTGTTTCAGCGATAGGGCACCTGTACACTGTTGCTGAAAAGAGAGGGCAAAGAAGCAATTATCCCATTTTTGATTTTGAATGGCTCCCAAGATATTTTGTTGAAAAAAATGCGCGACAAACTCGCAGATGGATTGAAACCATCTCAAAACTCGCCAAAGATGCTGAGGTGTTTGTTGACGCGTGCGACTATGACATTGAAGGAAGCGTAATCGGATACTGCCTATTGAAATACGCATGTGAAAACAAGGAGAATATCGCAAAACGCATGAAATATTCAACACTAACCAAAGAAGAGCTTGAGAAATCCTATGCTGAAATGCTGCCACATTTGGACTTCGCCCTCATCGAGGCGGGACGCACAAGACACGAAGTTGATTGGCTTTATGGCATAAACCTTTCACGTGCATTAACAACAGCCGCCAAAAAATGGAGCGGAAAATATGCAACATTGAGCACAGGAAGGGTGCAAGGTCCAACACTCAGATTTCTAGCGGCAAGAGAAGAAACGATCAAATGTTTCGTACCAGTTCCATACTGGAGCATAAAAGTAGAAATTGAGATAGATGGCTCGATTTTTGTAGCGGAATATGAAAAGAAAATTATCGAAACTAAGAAAGAAGCAGATGCCGTTGTTGACGCTTGCAAAGGAAAAAAGGGAACAATAGAGAAGATTGAGGAAAGAATATTCCAGCAAATGCCACCCATACCATTCGACCTAGGATCATTGCAAACCGAAGCTTACGGGATATTCAGCTACATGCCTATGCGCACTTTGAACATTGCCCAACATCTATACTTAAACGCCTTAATTTCGTATCCCCGAACAAGCAGCCAGAAACTTCCACCAACAATAAACTACGAAGCGATATTAAAAAACCTAAACAAACATTCTACATATAGAAAACTTACTACAGAACTTCTTACGAAGAAAGAATTAAAGCCTAACGAAGGAGCAAAAGAGGATCCCGCACACCCAGCTATATATCCAACCGGAAACCTTCCAGAAAAAACACTGGAGAGTTCTGAACAAAACATTTGGGACCTTATTGTTCGAAGATTTGTGGCGGTTTTTGGCGAGCCAGCACTGAGGCAAAGCGCGAAAGTCTACATCAACGTGAACGGATACTATTTTCATCTCAAAGGAATACAAACCTTAAGAGAAGGATGGTTACGCTTTTATCAACCATATGCAAGAGCGAAGGAGGTTCTGCTACCCCCCATAAGAAAAGGGCAAACAGTTAACGTTAGGAACGTAATTTTAGAGGACAGATTCACTAAGCCGCCGTCAAGGTATAACCCAAGCAGTCTGCTTGAAAGAATGGAAAAAGCGGAAATTGGGACAAAAGCCACAAGAGCGGCAATTATAAAGACCCTTTACGACAGGAAATACATCAAAGAAGAAAGAATGAAAGTTACTGGTTTAGGCTTTGAAGTCTTAGAAGTTCTGAGAAAGTATTGCCCAACCGCAGTATCACTAAAACCGACTAGGGAACTAGAAAGAGAGATGCACATGATTCAAATAGGAAGCGAAAAAAGAGAAAATGTTCTTGGCAGCATCATCAGAATTCTCAAACCTGCATTGGAAGAGCTTAAGGAAAAAGAGGTACAAATAGGAGAGCAACTAAGCAACGCTGTCAAAGAAGCTGAACTTGAAGAAAGAAACATCGGAAACTGCCCAATCTGCAATAATGGAAAACTAATGATCATATATTCAAGAAAAACTGGCAAACGATTTGTTGGATGCACAAACTATTTCAAAGGGTTATGCAAAGCAGCATTTCCACTTCCGCAAAAAGGTGTGATAAAGCCCCTCAAAAAAAGCTGTCGCGGGTGCGGTTGGCCGACAGTTAATGTTCTGATGAAGGGAAGACGTCCGTGGACGCTATGTTTCAATACAAACTGCCCAATGAAGAAGGGGAGGGGAAAAAATTGAGCTGCAAAATATGCGGAAAAGAAGCTGTTGCAGATGACTATTGTAAGCTACATAAGAAAGCATATGAAAGCATTATAAGAAAATATGAAAATTGGAACCATGCGTTAGAGATTTCTTGGAAAGAGTATTTAAGTGAGATTGCAAACAATCTTTTAACAGGAGAATTTGCCAGGCAAGTGGCAGAATATTTCGTTAAAAGTGGAGAAAAATAAAATGGCGCAATCAGCCAAGAAAAAAGTTTCATCAATTTCCTATTCGTTTAATCGTTTATACCGCAAGTTCTCAACAGTCAAACCCTCAACTTTCATTCTATCCATAATAGCTATTTGCGCAGCCATATTCCTATTCGGAGGCGGACTTTACAATCTCATTGTGCAACCTCTTCCAGCAGTCTATACTGGCAGTGGCTTTGCCATGGTTGACCCAAGACTTTCCGAACAATTTCTAAGCGACAGCATCGTCGCAACAATTCTGTATGCACTTGGCGTGACAGGATTAATAGTTACATATCAAAGCACAAAATACGCATACAAACCGAGACAAGCTTACATGATGTTCATAATAGGAGTATTTCTTATTTTAATCTCTTATATGCTGCTTGAAGTTGCAATAAGGAGCAAGATCGGCTAACAATTTACCAAGGATTATTTTTTAAACCCAGCTTATAAGCGACAAAATTTGTTAGTAAGTGCACTGGTGGAGTTAGAATCATCACTAATATTACAAGTTCCAAATACAATGGATATGAAAAGAAAAAAGCAAACAATAACGCACCAATTAGGAAGTCGACTTGATCAATAACTGGCAACAATTCTCCTGGAGACAAGCCTATTCTTCTCTTTAAGAAGGCCCCTGCCAAGTCGCCGAATAATGCCCCCAACGACAGTATAAAACCGAAAAATACTGCGTAATTGGGAAAAATGGCGCTTTCCGCCAAGCCTATAGCTGTTCCGCCAATCAACCCTGCAAAGAACCCTTTCAATGTTTTATTCTTTCCAAAAATTGGTTTTCTATCAAAAAAACTTCTTCCAAAATCGATGGGATGTCCTCCACCGAAAATTACGGGTAGGGCGTTTGCGCAATATGTGGGCAGTATGAATTTTAGGGCTTCTATTACTATTTCCATTTACGTAGCCATCATTCCTCAAATGTTTTGAATGCCTGTTTCTGCGATTCTTAGAAGGCATGTCATGGGTTGGGTTGGTTTTTCTTGTTTTTGGTTCTTTTCTACAATCGCTTTGATTACGCTTGGGTTTTCAGTGGGTTTCAGCAAGATTATTGTATTGGCCCAAAATTTCACAACTCTTGTAGCGACGGGCGCTATGCTTACGTATGCATCGTTAAAGGCGCTTCGCACCTGGCTTGTCACTAAAATGGCGATTTTCTGAATTTTTGCAGTTTGCGCTAACAACGCCATCTGTCTGTTTAGTTCACGATTAAGCTCGAAGGTTTTTCCAGGAAGTTCTGCAATCCTAATGCTGTAGAGCGATGTAATCGTATCGAAGACTAATAATCCAAATTTTTGGTTTATATAACCTGACAGCTGGTCTATAATCAATGTCTGTTCGTGGAAACTGCTCGGCTTCATCAGAATCATCATCTCCGAAATTTCCTTGAATTCTCTAGAAGCCATTTGAGAAAGGCGAGTAACAGAAAATGTGCCGTCGCAGTCTACGAATAAAGTTTTATAACCTCGTCGAGCACGGTTTATGGCGGATTGCAAAGCTAATGTTGTTTTTCCTGTTTCTGCCTCTCCATATATCAGACTGAGACTTTCACATGCGATACCTCCATCAAGAATCCTGTCAATTGCCTCACAGCCAGTCGGTATCTTCAATATCAGGTTCACGCACATCAACGAATATAAACCACGAAATTAATAATCTGTTCTATATTTAAAAGCATATACAATAGGAAAACCATATGAAAGCAAATATTGCCGTTGCAACAGTTTCAGGAAAAGCTTATTACTTAATTGTCAACGAGCTGAAAAGGAGAAATGTAGCATTCATAAGTCTGATTCCGAAGGAACCAATTCCAATGGAAGTCAAAGTTGTCTTAACCACAAAGGAGGAACAGCACTTAATAAACCATAAAAGAGTTTTGGCTTGCCAAAATGACACCAACCCTGAGATGCTTGTAAACGAAGCATTACAGATTGTTCAAGGAAAGGAAGCTTACGAAAAAATCGTTATAGGTGTTGATCCGGGAAAGGTTTTCGGAGTGGCAGTCTTGGCTGATGGAAAAGTGATTGATAGTGGGAATTGCTTTAGTATTGAAGAGACGTTGGATAAGATAAACGATTCTCTGAAGGTTTTTGAGAAGACTTCTGTGAATTCGTTTCATGTGAAAATAGGTGATGGCGTTCCAGAATGCAAAGAAAGACTTTTGCAAGCTTTAGACGACAAATTGCCATCAAATGTAATATTGGAAAGTGTGAGCGAAGCTGGAACAGACCGCTACTTGAGCGAAACCAAGCATAGAAGAGGATTAAGAGATATTGTTTCTGCAATTAGAATAGCTGGAAGAAATGGACACACGTTTGCGAGGAGAAGAACTGATGAATAGAATTGTTGAAAGCAGCAAAACATTACTCGTTGATGGGCCAGCATCTGTCATGGTTGTTTCAGGCAAAGTAGAAGTTCTTGGCTCCTTGGTAAGTAATACGAGTAAAACCATAATACGTGAAGGAAAGAGACTACCTTTCACAGTAGAGGAAAAAGCAACATTTGACATTTCATTGGGAGAAAACGCAAACGTCGAAGAAGTTGATGGAAGTACAATTCCAGATTCATGGGACAAATCATTTGATGCGCTCCTAAAAATCCAAACGACGCCCGTTACAGTTGCCGTGTTGGGCTCGGTTGATTCAGGAAAAACAAGTTTCAGCACATACTTGACCAATAGACTATTGCGTGAAAAGAAGAGAGTCGCTATATTAGATGGAGATTTAGGCCAGTCGGATATAGGACCACCATGTACTGTTGCCTATGCGTTTGTGAAGAAACAAATAACAGACTTGTTTAATCTAGAGGCGGAAAATGCATTCTTTGTTGGTGTTACTTCGCCGAGCTCGGCGGTTAATAAGGTAATTGATGGTTTGGCAGGATTGAAAGAAGAAATTTTGAACAATAACCCTGATTTTATAATTATAAACACTGACGGATGGACTGAAGGAAACGATGCAGCAGATTATAAGCATCAACTCGTTGAAAAACTCAATCCTAGCATGGTTATCTGCATCCAGCAAGAAAGCGAGCTTGCGCCAATCTTGAACACGCTTGAAAGATTCACATCAATTAGCGTAGAATCACCCCCAGCTATAAAGCAAAGAAATAGAGAGAAAAGAAAGAACCTACGAGAACTTGGTTACATCAAATACTTGAGAGACGCCAAGGTTCAATCGCTTCCATTGAGCTGGATAGAAATCGAGGACGAATTATTCGGACTAAAAAGAAGATATGAAAATGTTGGACACGCAAGAAAAATCTATGAAATTCTTGGAATGAAACCACTGCATTTCGCAGAATTCGAGGATAGAATTTGCATAATTATAGGGAAAAAACGCTGGATAAACGAAGAACGCATAAGAAAAGTGGCAGAATTTACGAACAAGAAAATTACGCTGATCAAAAAGGGCGAAGAGGAAGACATACTCGTAGCATTATACAACGCAGAGAAAAAATTCCTCGGAATAGGCATCCTCAAAGAAGTTGACTATGCAAGAAAAGCCCTGAAAATTTTTACACCAGTCTCCAAGGAAATATCGGCTGTAGTCTTCGGAAAAGTCAAGCTTGACAAGAACTTGAAAGAAATTTCAACGCTCGATGAGTACAGCCAGATAGACTTTTAAGCCGCTTAAAAACACCCTTTAATGATTAAAAAACCAGTTTCAACTCGAACAATATAGAAATTTTGATGGACAACGCTTACTCAAGGGGCATATATTACATAAAGGATTCCTTGCTCTGCAATATTTCCTCCCATGTGAAATAAACAGAACGTGAACTTCCAAATAATCCTTGGAGCTGTAAAGTGATTGCAGAGACACGCGCACTGTTTCATAGTCTCCTTGTGCAGGCGCCAAGCCTAACCGTTTTGCTACCCGATTTACATGCGTATCCACGGGAATTATTGGGTTCTCCGAGCAAAAAAGTAGAACAACATCAGCCGTTTTGGGTCCAATTCCCGGCAGCTGCAAGAGAGTCTCTCTAGCTTGTTCGAGGGACATCGACAGAATCCGCGTAAGGTCACTGTGAAACTTTTCAACAATTATCTTTGAAACTTGTTTTATTGTTTTGGCTTTATTTCTGTACAGTCCAGCCACTTTCAAGTATTCTTCAATTTGATTTGTTTCTGCATTCGCCAGTGTTTCGGGTGTTATTTCGAAATGCTTCGATAATTTTTCGAAGGCTCTTGTCGTGTTTCTGTCCGCTGTGTTTTGTGAAATTATTGTCTTAATTAACGTCTTGAACGGTTTTCTGTTCATCCTTGTCCATTTTGGCATTGTAAACTCTTTTCGGAGTATCTGAAGGATTTTCTCTGCGTTTTCTTTGGTCATTCGTTATGTCGCCTTTGAAAATAATAAATAGTGAATATATGAAGCTATAAATAGGCAACTGGAGAATTTGCTATGGAACGAGCAAAAATTGTTAAGGACGAGATAATTGAGCAGAATATGCATTTTCTTGCAGTCTACATGGAGACAAAGAACGCATGTTTAATTCTGCTTAGTGAAAGAGAAGATAAACTTGGAACATTGGCAATTGCTGTTCCAAAACCAAAGGACCTGCTCGGACCTGCATCATCATCAATCCTTTTGGGAGACAGAAGCGCAATCTCAGCCCGCATGTTCGCCGAGCATGTAGCCTCGAGAAAAGGAAAAATTGCGTTAGTCTCCATTTATCTAGAAACAATTGATGAAATACGAGCTCAATCAATTCTTATGAAATTGCTTGAGAAGGTTGTGCAAAAAGAAATGGAAAAAGAGGGAACAACAACATGAGCCTAAGACATTTTCTAAAACAGATGGAAAAAGAGATTCTTCACGTAAAAGAGAAAGTGTCTACACGTTTTGAAATACCATTCATAATGAAAAAATTTGACGAGCAAGGTCCAATTTTCATGTTCAATAACGTCCGAGGTTACGAAACAAGAGTCGTGGCAAATGCTTGCGGAACACGAAAAAGAATCTGCACAGCACTCAATATCGATTGCAATAGACTTTATCAAAGATTGACTGAAGCTTGGCGCTCACCCCAAAAACCCAAAATCGCCAGAGATGGCGCAGTAAAGGAGACTTTCGAAAAAGACTTGACCAAAATTCCATTTCTGACACATTTTGAAAGAGACGCTGGACCATACATAACATCTGCAGTTGTACACGCAAAAAGTATCGACGGAGAGGTTGAAAACGTTTCTATCCATCGTCTCCAAGTTTTGGATAAGAGACATTTAGCAATTCGTCTAGTTCCAAGGCATCTTTTTAACTTGTGGCAAACATCGAAGAATGGAGGCAAAGACTTGGATGTGGCGATTTCCATAGGCGTTCATCCAGCGGTCATGTTAGCTGCTTCCTCACCTGTTCCTTTCGGAGTTAACGAATTTGAGATTGCCAACACTTTAATGAGTAATAGTCTTCGTTTGGTTGAATGCGAAAATGTTGATGCTTGTGCTCCAGCAGATGCAGAACTGGTTTTGGAAGGAAAAATCTCTGCCACAAAGGAAGTTGAGGAAGGACCTTTCGTGGATATAACTGGAACCTATGACATTCAAAGAAGACAGCCCGTCATAGAAGTTTTAGGCGTAATGCACCAGAAAAGCTATGTTTATCAAGCGCTTTTGCCTTCTGGCGCTGAGCATAGGCTTCTGATGGGTTTGCCACATGAGGTTTTGATATGCGATGCGGTTTCCAAGGTTGTTCCGAAGGTTTATGCTGTTAACCTTTCTGCTGGCGGAAGCGGATGGCTACACGCAATAATATCGATTGAAAAACAGCTTGACGGTGACGCGAAAAATGCTTTGCTGGCTGCTTTCGCGGCGCATCCAAGCCTAAAGCATGCAGTGGTCGTGGATTCTGACATCAACATTTTCGATGCTTCAGATGCCGAGTGGGCTATCGCTACCCGTTTTCAAGCCAGCGAAGACTTAATTATTATAAATAATGTGCGGGGCTCAACATTAGATTCTTCTGCTGACCAGCAGACTGGATTAACAACAAAGATGGGCGTTGATGCAACCAAGCCGTTCAATAAGCCTATGGAAAAGTTTGAGCGGGCAAAAATTCCAGTCAGCAAAAACATAGAAACGCTTGTGCGCAGACTGACCGACTTGTAAGAAAAGAAATCATGCACACTAATTTATATATGAGATTTTCAGACAATAGGAGACGCTGGTGATTTTTATTGTCGCCTGAGAAAAAAGAAGAAGAAAGTGGTGTATCGTTAAAAGTTGAAGATGTCATGGTTAGAGAAGTAATGACAATAGACGATAATGCCACTGTTAAGGAAGCAGCTGAAGTTATGAACAAATTTGAGATAGGCTGCTTAATTGCCATCAAAAAAGGCAAGGCAATGGGAATCGTAACTGAAAGAGACCTTTTAAAGCGAGTGGTTGCAGAAGCAAAGGACGCAACAAAAACCAAAGTGAAGGAAGTCATGTCTAGCCCGTTAGTTGTTGTTGAGCCAAACATGGATTTGGAAGAAGCCGTCAGGCTAATGTTTCAGATGAAAATCAAAAAATTGCCAGTTGTTGACGGAAAACGATTGGTAGGCTTGGTAACGTTAACAGACATAGCTCGTTTTCAGCCACAGATGATAAAAATACTGAAACAACTTGCTGTTAAACAGACTGCACCGAAGAGCATGAAGAAAGTAATAGACTATTATGTTGTGTAAGAAACCAAAATCAAGACGTTTACTCTTTTTCTATTACTCTATAAGATAAGAACAGACTGTTCGGATTTAGAATCTGCATTAGCGATATGAACAATTAAAATTTGCAGTTCATAACAAATTTATCTTGTTCCAATAACCTCAGTTTAACCTTAAACTCAACGGTAGGGTATTAATGGCTTGTCAGAAATTCGATTCCGCACTGCTTAAAGCAGTTGATTATGCATTCAATTCTCTTGGAAAATCCAGTAGACAAGCATTATACTTTCATCTCAAAAATACCTTTAACATAAAGAAAACAGAAATTCCAACGAAAATCATGGAGTTTGATAAGGCTTTAAAGTTCATTTTCAAAGATGGCTCTATATTTTTGGAGAAGCTAATCTTGGAACGGTTATGTAAAGAGCTCAGAATAAAATTAGACGAAGACTGCTCTTTTGATTTTGCTGAGACTATCCAGATAATACGTGATATGATTTTGGAAAACGAGTCCAAGTTGACAGCTTCGACTTTCGATGAAATCTCTTTGACTGAATAGAAGAAATAAAGATAAGCCTAAAACAGAGAACCAGCATACGTATATTTTGATGATCGCACAGTAAAAAAGATTAAAAAAGACTTAATCAACTCGTTGAGAGATTGAACTAACTGATGAAGAATACACTTGAGCTTAAAGTCGATTCGCAAAGACCAGAAAAAGAAAAAATCAATGTCGCAGCCGAAATCATCAAAAAAGGCGGCTTAGTGGCGTTTCCAACAGAAACCGTCTATGGTTTAGGAGCAGATGCACTAAATTCAAAAGCAATTTTAGCTCTTTTTAAAGCAAAAAAGCGACCAATGGACAACCCGCCAATAATACATGTTGGAAGCGTAAGAGCCGTTGATAAATTGGTTAAAAAAATGCCGCCAGAAGCGGAAGTGCTGATGAGACATTTTTGGCCTGGACCCTTGACCTTGATATTTGAACGTTCTGACATTGTGCCGACAGTTACTGTGGCAGGTTTAGAGACAGTAGCAATTAGAATGCCTAACCACAAAGTCGCTCTAGCCCTTTTACGAAAAAGCGGTTGCCCTATCGCTGCTCCAAGCGCAAATCTCGCTGGAAAACCAAGTCCCACAACCGCTCAGCATGTCTTAGACGACCTTGATGGAAGGATAGACGCGATTTTAGACGCTGGACCGACAAAAATCGGGGTGGAATCAACAGTTTTAGACATTACCGCAAAGCCTCCGCAGATTCTACGCCCAGGCGGAACACCATACGAAAAGCTGAAAAAGATTGTGGGCAGAGTTAAGCTTCATCCTGCGGCAGTTGCAGAAAAAGAAGTGTCGATAGAAAAAGCACGCTCGCCTGGTCTAAAGCACAAGCATTATGCGCCGAAGGCAGAAATGGTTATTGTGGAAGGTGCAGAATCAAACGTTATAGGCAGAGCTAAAGAGCTTATAGAGTCTTATAGGCAGAGAGGCTATAATGTTGGCGTTCTTGCCACAGACGAGACAGTGAGTTACTATGAGGCTGATGTTGTAAAATCTCTTGGGAGCAGAAGCAATTTAGAGATTGTTGCGAGGAACTTGTTTAAACTTTTGAGAGAGTTTGATTTGGAAAATGTCAATATTATAATAGCTGAAGGAATACCCGCTAAAGGGCTTGGTTTGGCAATTATGAACAGGCTTCGTAAGGCTTCGGGATACAAGATAGTTAAGGCGAATAATCGCTGAAACAATCAGTGTTTTTACCGTTACGATTCTAACTTGACATATCACGCCGTAAACAATGGAAAAGAAGAGGATTATTCCGCAACTCATAAAACCAAGCCTGAAAATTTAGTGAATGAGATAAAAATGAACAGGAACCTTGTCGTACTAATAATCGTGTTGATACTGATAGTTGCCCTAGCATTCACTGTTTATTTGCAATATTCAAAAGTCCACCAGAACAACAATCACCTCCCAGAAGAACCTGTTCTTAACATAAACACTAATTTAGGCTATGAGACAATTCAGGCTGCAATAGATGCTCCAGAAACTCTAGATGGACATACAATTTTTGTTAAGAGTGGCGTTTACTACGAGCATGTTGTCTTGAACAAGTCAATATCACTCATTGGGGAGGATAGGACAGACACAACCATTATCGGAAACGGCACAGGCATAGGTATTCTTGTTAATGCGAACAGCGTAACCGTAAAAGGATTTACTGTAAAAAATTGCAGCACTGGTATACGTGTCGTAAGTGTAAATAATTCCGCAATCATGGAGAACATTGTGATCTTTAACAGAAACGCTATTTTAGTTGACTATTCAAGCAATTGCAAGATTTATCAGAACATTGCAGGAAACAATACGGAGAGAGGGATTCTGGTGACAGGTTCACAGAATTTTACCATTAGCAGAAACGATGTTTATGACAATGGCATGTATGGACTCAATGCCAATTTTTCTGCAAATGGAATCATTAAACAGAACTTTGCTTACGAGAATTACTACGATGGAATAGGACTTTTGGATTCTAACAACTGCACTGTCATTGGGAATACTTTGAAAAAGAATCAGTTGTATGGTATATTAGCCTCGTCTTCTAGCTACTGCCGCATTTATCATAACAACATTATCCAGAACGGTATTCAGGCTTCCGACCTTAATGCAACCAATCAATGGGATAATGGTGTTGAAGGAAATTATTGGAGCAGCTACACTGGAACAGACACAAATAATGACGGCATAGGCGATACTGCATATGTCATAAGCGACCTTAACAGAGACAACTATCCCTTGATGGGCATGTTTCACAGCTACAACGTCACTGAAAGCTACTACGTTAATGTCGTTTCCAACTCTACCATCGAAAGCTTCGAATTTTTCGCATCCAACAATACAATAAGGATGTATGTTTCCAATCTGACATCAATCCAGTCGTTCGGATTTTGCAGAATAGCTATTCCCAAAGCCCTAATGTCCCCTCTATACACTGTCGTAATTGACGACGGGCTGACAGAAGTTCTAAATTTCAACGCTACCGTTCATGACGACGACATTTACAGGTGGATATACTTTGTCTATCAACATTCAACACGTAAGGTAGTTATCACATCATAATACAAAAAGGCGCAAAGTGATGGGTTTATGGACAATAAAAATCTTGTGGGCAGATGTGGTCTTTACTGTGGTGCTTGCATAATTTACAGGGCTGGCAAAGATTCGGAAAAACTTCGTAGAACAATCGCTGAAAGAGAGAAGTGCAAACCTGAAGATATTCGCTGTGAAGGGTGCCAGACTGTATTAGTAGACGGTTGGAATAGTAAGGAATGGGGAAAAAACTGTAACATAGTGAAGTGTCTTAACGCAAGAGGACTAAACTTCTGCTGTGAATGTAATGCGTATCTAAACTGTGAAAAATTCCGTTATCTGGCGGATTCATGCTTGAAGCATGATGAAAATCTGATGGAAAATCTCGATAAGATTAAAGCTGGCAAGGTTGACGAGTGGCTTGAAGAAAAGAATAAAAGATGGAGATGCAAGAGCTGCGGCAAACCAATTGCAATGCACTTGACAGAGTGCCACTGGTGCGAAGCAAAAATAAGATGAAATCTTATAAAACTTTCAAACCCAGCTTCGCACCTATTTCTCTAGCTTCTTCTACATAATCGCCATAAACCATTGCAAATTCTCTTCCTACAAACTTGCGAATCACTTCAGCATCCTCAAGCTCAACCCAAATAGTCATTCTGCAATTATCGCCTTCAAGATCCTTGCAATCAGTAACCTTGCCCTTCACTATCACTAATTTATCGCCAACTCCACAGTTAACCAAAGTAACCTCACCCGTCGGCAGTTGACAATATCCAGTGACCGTACCTTCCATGTTTCTCCATCTACGTAGAACGTATTTGCGATTCGTAATCGTGGTTGGAGCAAAACAATGTCTCAGAGTAATTGTCTTGCCTTTTTGCGTGTGAGCTTCGCAGACAAAAACAGGCTTTTCAGATACTGAGTACAGTATAAGCAGTGGAAGCAAGTTCTCACCCCTCCAACATCCTACAGGAATTCCATCATCAGTTAGCTTTGCTAAGGCGAAGCACATTTTGGTGCCAAGGTCTTTAGTAAACTGTCCACACCACAAAACATATGCAACATCTGCTTTCATTTCGTTCATAACTGTTTTCATTGCAAGGTAAACACGGGCAGATTTCACTATGTCTTCAAAAGTGGGCTCTAATATTTTCTCAGCTGTATCCATCCATTCTTTAGCAAGCCTTTTCGCCTTTATCTCGTCCATGTTTCTATAAGCTTCAAGAAATTTTTCCTTGTCAATGTTCTGTGTGTTCAGTTTACTAGAAAATATGGGATTTTTCAAATATGCAATTCCGCCCAGTTTCCAGTCGCCAGCATCAAAAAGGCAAATCTTGGTTTTCGCACACCATTTTTCTGTGCTGAGTAACCTAATCCATTTCTTAACTTCTTTTGGGCTGAAGGCTATTTGCACATTTTTATTAGTTGATAAGTATTCGTAAGTTTCGAGGGCGTGGCAGAATGTTTCTTCTTCGCTTATGATGAGCGTGGGCAGGCTGGTTTCTGCAAGATAGATTAGTGGAGTAAACCTTTCTGAGCAATATGGAAAAATTACAAAGCCATCAACACCATTAATGTTGATTCCGGGGATTTCCTCCTCTTTTCTAATGAGAAATTTCAGCTTCTTGTCCAACCCCAGCTCATCGAGCGTTGCATCACTTCTCTTCTCCTGCTCATCTTTTTCTTTTCCAATAAAGCTTTGTCCGTTGCCAAGCAAGAATATAGACGCTATTTTCGGAAAACCTTTTACAAAGTTCAACTTTCTTCTCTTCCAATGATAGACAGCTTTTATTTTAGCATAGGCATTTTAACATTCTTTTGCCTTGCTATTTTCTGTGCTTTTTCATATCCAGCATCCGCATGTCGCACTATGGCTGTGCCCGGGTCTGTTGTCAGAACAGTTGTTATGCGTTTTTCCGTTTCTTTTGTGCCGTCAGCCACCAAGCACATGCCCGCATGTATGCTGTAGCCTATGCCCACGCCTCCTCCATGATGCACGCTGACCCACGTGGCGCCGCCAACAGCGTTTATCAAAGCATTAAGAATAGGCCAGTCTGCAATTGCGTCGCTTCCATCTTTCATGCCTTCAGTTTCGCGGTTAGGTGAGGCTACGCTTCCGCCGTCTAAATGGTCGCGTCCAATCCAAACAGGCCCAGACAACATCTTGCTGCTTACCATGTCATTGATTATCTTGCCGAACCTTGCCCTTTCGCCAAAACCAAGCCAGCAAACCCGTGCTGGTAACCCTTGAAACTGCACTTCCTCTTTTGCCTTTTTTATCCATCGACACAATTCTTTATCATAAGCGAATTCTCTCAAAATCACATTATCAAGTGCATAAATATCGTCATCGCTACCTACCAGTGATGCCCAACGGAAAGGTCCGCGTCCCTCACAGAACATAGGCCTAATGTAACGCTGAACAAAACCTGGATAGGCAAACGCCTTTTTGAATCCCGCATTGTAGGCTTGTTGACGCAGATTGTTTCCATAATCAAAAGTAACAGCTCCTTTTCGCATTATCTTGACCATTGTTTCAACCTGCAAGCGCATGCTCTCGCTTGCTCGCCTCAAATACTCTGTTGGGTTATTGCTTCTAAGCCTATCAGCTTCCTCCTTAGACAAGCCAGCAGGATAATAACCATTCAATGGGTCGTGTGCAGAAGTCTGGTCAGTTAGGACATCTGGAATCACGCCCTTGCGCAAAAGCTCAGCGTGTATCTCTGCTGCGTTGCCCAATAAGCCTATGCTGCGTGGAATTTCTTCGCGCTTAGCTTCTAAAGCCAATTTCACGGCTTCGTCCATGTCATCAGTCCATGTCTCAAGGTAGCCGTGTTTAAGTCGTCTGTCAATGGCCCACTTGTCAATCTCCACGACTAAAGCAACGCCTTCATTCATAGTTACAGCCAAGGGTTGCGCTCCACCCATCTCGCCTAAACCAGCAGTTAAAACAAGTCTTCCACGCAAAGAACCCCCAAAATGTTCTTTTGCTACAGCCGCAAGAGTCTCATAAGTGCCTTGCAAAATGCCTTGAGTGCCAATGTATGCCCATGAGCCAGCGGTCATCTGTCCAAACATGATAAGCCCCTTTTGTTCTAGCTCATAGAAGTAATCCCATGTAGCCCATTTTGGCACAAGCATTGCATTCACGATTAAGGCTCTCGGCGCCCACTCATGCGTTTTAAAGACAGCCGCAGGTTTACCGCTTTGAATAAGCATTGTTTCGTCAGGTTCAAGCTCTGTCAGAGTCTGAACAATCTTTTCAAAACATTCCCAATTACGAACTGCTTTGCCTGTCCCGCCATAAACAATAAGCTTTTCTGGGTTCTTTGCCACTTCATAGTCAAGAACATTATAAAGCATACGTAGAATGCCCTCAATCTGCCAATTCTTGCAATGCAGTTCAGAACCTGTCAAACATTTAATGGGCTTTTCAACCTTCAAGCGAGTTTCACCGTAACCAGAATGCAGAAACATATTATAATTCTTTGTCATCCCATCAGCTTTATTAACAGATCAGTCTCATAGGATAGTCCAGCGAGGAGAACGGTCATGAGAGGAGAAGGTGCAATAGTATTCATCGTAATCTTCCTAATCTTCTTAGTTGCTACACTAGCCTACACAGAGCTACCGCCGGGTAATATGGTCAGCGATGCCATGGGCATAGATCCGACAGTAGAATGGAGCGGATTTGCTGTTAAAACATTGCTGTCGGCAGTATTCAATGGGATAATCTACGGCGTAATCGTTTGGCTGATCTTCACATTTGCGAGGAGACAGACGAAGCCAAAAGTGTAAAAAGAGTGCTTATTCAGTTTCGCTTGGAAACACAAACTCGCCTTGTTTTTCTCTATCAATGACTATTCGTCCGTTTTTGATGACTTTGTCCACAAGATTCACGCCAAAACGGTATCCGAGAAACTTGTGATTTGGCACATCCAAAACTACGATGTCGGCCCTTTTCCCAACTTCTAAACTGCCAACTTCACGCTCTCGACATACTGCGTGCGCAGCGTTTATCGTAGCCGCCGTTATAGCTTCAGCAGATGTCAATCTCATAAAATGGCAGGCAAAGGCAATAACCGTCTGCTGATCCTCAACCCAGCAGCTCGGGTTAAAATCTGTGCCTAAAGCAATTGGAACGCCGAAATCAACCATCTTTCTAGCATCTGCATAACGCCCATTCATTAGGCTAAAGGCGGCTGCAGGAAGCAAAATTGCAATCACGCCCTTATCAGCCATAGCCTTTATGCCCTCGTCAGAAGAGAAAAGCAGATGGTCTGCAGAGACTGCTCCGATGTCCGCAGCAAGCTCCGCTCCGCCCAGTGAGCTCATTTCATCGGCATGAATCTTTGGTTTTAAACCATAATTTTTGCCTGCAATCAAAATGCGTCTAGACTGCTCCAAACTGAAGACGCCTCTTTCGCAGAAGACATCACAAAATTCTGCTAGCCCTTTTTCAGTCACTTTTGGAATCATCTCTTCAGTAACTAAACTAACATAATCACCTGGGTTGTTACGAAACTCGGGAGGAATAGCATGGGCGCCAAAAAAGGTTGGAACGATGTCCACAGCATGCAGCTGACCTAACCGTTTTGTCGCCTCTAAGATTTTTATTTCGTCTTTTGTAGTTAAACCATAGCCACTTTTGGCTTCGGCAGTTGTTGTTCCATGCTCTAACATGGTGTCAAGCGTTTTGATACCTAACTCTACAAGTTTTTCGACGCTTGCCCTTCTTGTTTCTCTGACCGTCTTCAAGATCCCGCCGCCTGCGGCAAGAATCTCCATGTAATAGGCGCCTTCTACGCGCATTTGGAATTCGTCTTCTCGTGAACCAGCAAAAACAAGATGCACGTGTGGGTCGACGAAGCCAGGCATCACGGTTTTTCCGTTTCCGTTTATAATGTTTTCAGCCTTGAAGGCGTGTGTGATATCAGAAGTTTTTCCGACTGCAATTATTCTGCTGTCTTTAACGGCTAAACCGCCATTGCGGATTATTCCAAGCTCCCGCATTTGCTTGCCTACGCGTGGTTTCTGGTTGTTACCAGCGAGTGTGATAATCTCTTCAGCATTTACAATAAGTAAATCTACTTTTTCTCTTGATTTTTTCTTAGGTACTTTACTCAAATGCGTCGCCCTTTTCTATAGCATTCTGAATAGCTATTTCTAGTACTCGGTCCGCGGTTAAATTGTCAATTCTAAGATAATATGTGGCTGTGTCGATAAGAACCTTTAATGGAGCCATACCGCAGAATTCTGAACCTACTATTGGCACATTGTAGCGTTCAGCCTCTAACCTGAGCACTTCAAAGACGCGGTAGAGCGGTGTCTTCTCAAAATCGCTTATACTCATACCTATCTGCGTAACATTTTTTTCGGGGATGAAAGCAGCCATAGCCTTAACATTTGAAAATCCTCCTTTCTTCGCATGCAATGCCTTCGCAATCTTTTTGGCAACGCCCAAGTCTGCAGTGCCCAAATTAACGTTGAACCCAGCCATAATCTTTCGCGCGCCAGTTACAGTTGCGCCTGCAGTTGGATGAGGCTTGGAAGGTCCAAAATCTGGTTTTCGGTCTGACTTTGTAATCATTTCAGCTAGCTTTTCATACTCGCCCTCGCGTATCCAGTCTAAGTCCTTTCGCTCGGGTTTCGTTGCTGCTTCGCCGTAAAGATAAATAGGCACGCTAGTTTTCTTCGCGAGGGTTTCTCCGAATTTTCTTGCAAGCTTGACGCAATCATCCATTGTAACATTTTTTATTGGTATAAATGGCACGATGTCAACGGCGCCCATGCGTGGATGCTGTCCCTTGTGTCGTCGCATGTCAATTAGTTCTATAGCCTTATATGCGGAATTTAATGCGGCAGTAAGTACTGATTTCTTATCGCCGAAGAAGGAAACAACGAGTCTGTTATAATAATCGTCGAAGGTGTAGTCCAAGAGAAACGCGTTTTTGGTTTTCTTAATTTCATTCAAGATTGCTTTAACAGTTTTTGAGTCTGAAGTGCTAAAGTTAGGAACACACTCTATTATTTCCATCATATTTACTCCCTCTCAAATTTATGAAAGACGCTGATTGAAGATAAGTGTATTCCAAAGAAAGAAAGTTAAAGATTACTAACAAGCTTCAGCGGTTTTTGACTTCGCATAGGTAACTTATAGCTCCAAGCTTATCGACAAGAAAACCTCTGAGCCTGAAAAATTTAATAGCCATTCAATAGAGTTCTATCTGTTTCAGAGGAAAATCATAGGAGCGCGTAAACTTGCTGGAATTTGAAGTTCCTACATGGAATCAAATATACGAAATGCTACTGAACCTAATGGAAAAAATTCGGAAGAACGGCTTTAAACCAGACATAATTGTTGGTGTTTCCAGAGGAGGATGGCCACCAGCTAGGGTTTTGTCTGATTTGATGGGTAATCCCAACTTGGCAAATGTTAAAGCTGAATTCTACGTGGGAGTTGCAGAGACAAAAGGTGAGCCTATTCTGACCCAGCCAGTTTCGATGACAGTTTCGGGTAAGAAAGTGCTTATTGTAGATGAGGTGGCTGACACGGGCAAGAGCCTAAGGCTTGTTAAAGAGCATATAATGGAGCAGGGCGCTGGAGAAGTCAAGATAGCCACGGTTTATTATAAGCCTTGGAGCGTTGTTAAACCAGATTACTATGAGAAGGAGACGAGTCGTTGGATAGTTTTTCCTTGGGAGATAAAGGAAACAATACGGAAAATAGTCAAGAGATGCAGAGAAAAATGCAGTTCTGTAGACGAGGATATTGAAAGGCTTGTTAAAGCAGGAATACCTGCAACGCTTGCTAGAAAATTTCTGAAGGAAGTTTTTGAGGAAGAAACTTGCTGAAATTCATTAAAGAATATGATAAGTATGTTGCGATGACTGGGTTTAGGAATGTAAAAATTGAGAATGTACGAGAGTTTTTGGAAAAGATTTGCAGGGAAAAACCGTTAGATGTAGAGGTTCAATTTTTTGATGCAAAATGCATAGCCACATGGCAGCACCTGTACTTTGCGGCTTTGAACGCGCTGAAGGTTTTTCAAAATAGAGAAAACGTCTCGAAGAGTTTAGCTATGGAGACTATGCTTTATGCTTCAGCACAACGCCAAATTCGAAGGGCGACAGAGCTTTTAGGCATTAAGCCCAAGTCTTCAGAGATAGCGTTGCTAGTGATTGGAGATAAACCTGAGGCTGTGAACTCAGCGATGTCAGAAATCTCTTCTCGCATTAAGGCGCGACCTATTGATTCGGTTCTTAGGCTGACTGAAGAGAAAAAAGGAGTAATTCGGAAGATTTTTGGGATTTCTGATGTTGAGTTGAATACCTTAGATGGAAGGGCTGTTTCTGAAGAGAGTTTAGTTAATCTCGTTATTGAACGGATGGCGTTGCTTTCGACGCAACATTAGTCTAAAGCATTTTTTCTTTCATAACAACCAAAATATCGTTAGGCTTTACTACTGATATGCCAGTTAATCCGCCAATGACTTCTATTAAAAGAATTTTGTCTGGGTTGTGCAAGCTGACTTTTCTTTCAATTTTTGCTGCTGACGCTTCTATAATCTCTCGTGTTGAAGTGCTTGTGAAACGTTTTTCAACAGTAACACGGAAGGACTCGTTTTCACCGATTTTTGCGCTTAGCTCTGTTGCTGTGTTTTGGATTTCATCTAAATCTGTGCGTACAACTTTCTCTATCGGAATTATTCTAAGCAAGTAGCGAAACTCGTATGGATGTTCATGCAGAATATTGCGAAGTTTTTCTATAACCATAAAAGGGTCGGAAGCAGTTTTTGAAACAATCAAGCCAGAAACGCCAGTTTTATCCACCACGGAGGCTGAATCGCCTATTTCGCCAAGCAGATACCGCAATTCTGAGCATGCCTCTCGCTCATTTCTTCGTGAAGTAGTTGCTATAAGGTTAAAATCTTTAAGCACAGTCGCACTCTTCTCTTATGGCATGTAATGTAAAGTGTTGTTTTTCATATAAGTTTGAGGTCAGTGTGGACCATTGGCTTTTTCACAGCTTGTAGCTCTTAGCCGTCGCCTCACATCATCCCACAATAACAAGCTCATCGCAAAGATTTATTCATTTTGTTAGTTATACGACATTAGGCTTAAATTTAAGCTGTACAAGTCTACTAATTCGATTTAACAGGGGAAATGACTGTTTGAAGAACATGCAAAAGCCCGTAATTGTCGTTCACGGCGGCGCTGGCGCTTGGCATCCCGACCGCAGCCAGCATGGTTTAGAGGGCGTTAAGAGAGCCGCAAGGAAAGGGTTTGAAATTTTAGAGAGTGTAGGAAGCGCTGTTGATTGTGTTATGGAAGCTGTTGCAGTGATGGAGGATGACGGCGCATTCAACGCTGGTTTTGGCTCAAGTTTAAATATTGATAAGAGAGCGGAAATGGAAGCATCAATAATGGATGGAAAAACATTGCAAGCGGGTGCCGTTGGGCTATTGAATGATATTCGAAACCCTATTCGGTTGGCAAGAATAGTGATGGACAAGACAGACCATGTCTTCATGGTCGGCGAGGGCGCAGAAAGACTTGCAAAAATATTCAAACTCGAAAGAAGAAGCCCAATAACAGAGCTTAGAACAGAATACTTCGAGCAGCAGAAGAAATCCCTACGCAGTGGAGATTTTAACTTGCCCAACTTGGCAGATTTAGTTAAGACCTTTCCAGAGTTTTTTGAACTTGAAACCGTCGGTGCAGTCGCGTTGGATGCTGAGGGAAATGTTGCGGCAGCCACATCTACTGGCGGCTTTCCGCTGAAACTTCCTGGCAGAATTGGAGATTCACCATTGATTGGATGCGGAAACTATGCGGATAATCAGGCTGGCGCGTGTTCAGCAACAGGCGTTGGAGAAATAGCGATAAGGCTTGTTTTGGCAAAAACCGTTTGTAATTATATGGAAAGTGGAAAAACGGCTCAAGAGGCTGTGGAATTGGCGATTAGACTTGTCAACGAGAAACTGCCAAACGCCTACAATCACATGGGGTTGATATCTGTTGACGTTAATGGAAGAATCGGCGCAGCGCATAATTCACCAAATATGTGTTGGGCTTATCTAACGTCAAAAATACGTGAACCCACAGCGTCTCTGACGGCTAAAATTGTGAAATAACAAGCTCAGAAATATGTTAGGCAATGTCTTATGCGGTTCTAGTTCTCGACGGTTGACGAATAAAAATGTTTAAAGCGTTGCGTGCTGGCTTTCATTAAGCACCAGAATTGGATGGGAGGTGAAAAAATGCGCGAAGAGGAAGAATGGGAAGAGGAAGAAGAGGAAGAATGGGAAGAAGAGGAATGGTAAAAGGCTTGACCAAAAAACGAGAGTGTTTTGTGATTTTTTCTTTATAGAATATTTTTAATCATTGTTTCATGGGTTTTTAGAACTGTATATTTATAACTTACTTGCTACGACCATTTTATTATCTGAATAACCATGACACGAGTCGCTGTGTTAGATGCTGATAGATGCAAGCCGAAACGTTGCAATAGATTATGCTATCGCTTTTGTCCGATAGTGCGAAGCCGGATAGAAGCAATACGGTTCGAAGGTGAAAAGCCTGTAATTGTGGAGTCGCTTTGCACGGGCTGTGGAATCTGCGTAAAAAAGTGTCCATTTAAAGCCATTTCAATAGTCAACCTCCCAGACGAACTAGAAAAGGAATGTAGCCACCGTTTCGGCGAGAACAGCTTCAAGCTTTATAGGCTTCCGACACCTTCGCCAGGCCTAGTTTTAGGCTTGCTTGGACAAAATGGAATAGGCAAAACAACAACGCTGAAGATACTCTCGGGCGAAACAAGGTTAAACCTTGGAAGCTACAAAGACCCGCCAGACTGGGATTATGTAGTTCAGCATTTCAGAGGCTCAACGCTACAGGATTATTTCCAGAAAATGGCTGAAGGCACGCTGAAGGTCTCGCATAAGCCCCAATATGTAGACAAGATTCCAAAAGTTATTTCTGGAAAGGTCGGAGAGTTGCTCGAGAAGGTAAATGAAAGAAAAAACTTGGACGCCGTCACGGAGCAGCTTGGACTTAAACAGATTTGGAATCGTCCGCTGGAAATGCTGAGCGGCGGAGAATTGCAGCGGGTGGCAGTTGCCGCTACATTGTGTCGCGATGCTGACGTATACCTTTTCGATGAGCCTTCCAGCTATTTGGATGTTAAGCAAAGGCTTGAAGTAGCTAGGGCAATAAGAAGGTTAAAAAGCGACAACAAAACGATAATTATAGCCGAACATGATTTGGCGATAATAGATTATCTTTCTGACCAAATCTGCATTTTCTACGGTGAACCAGCCGTTTATGGTGTAGTCTCAAACGTTCACGGTGTACGAACAGGCATCAACATTTATTTACAAGGCTATATTCCAGACGAAAACGTTCGATTCAGAAAAGAAGGCATAAAATTCCATGAAAAGCCGCCTACTATTGGTTTTGCCGCGGGCGAAACATTGCTGAAATGGATGCAAATCGAAAAAACGTATGAAGGATTCAAGCTTGTGGCTCATGCAGGAGAAATTAGAAAAGGAGAAGTTATCGGAATTCTTGGACCTAACGGCATAGGTAAAACAACTTTTGTCAAGATATTGGCTGGAGTTGAAGAGGCTGATGATGGGCAGAAATTCGACGAATTAAAAGTGAGTTATAAGCCGCAGTATATTTCTGCAGAGTATGCTGGCACGGTTCAAGAGCTTTTAATAAGCGTCGCCAAAGAGAGCTTTGCTTCAAGCTGGCATAAATCGGAAATACTCTTACCTTTGCGGATAAACCTTCTTTTGGACAGAAATATCGACGAGCTTAGCGGCGGTGAACTACAAAAAGTAGCCATCGCAGCGTGTTTATCACAGAAAGCTGACCTCTACCTACTTGACGAGCCAAGCGCCTATTTGGATGTTGAGGAGAGGTTGAATATGGCGCGAGCTATTCGGCGGACAGTGGAAACACAGAATATAGCTGCTTTTGTTGTCGAACATGATGTGGTTGCACAAGACTTCATAGCCGACAGTCTACTGGTTTTCTCTGGAGAGTCAGGCAAAATGGGCATTGCAAATTCGCCCATGAGCCTAAGGAGTGGAATGAACATATTTCTGAAGGAGATGGAAGTTACTTTCCGAAGAGACCCGCTTACGAAAAGGCCTAGGGTTAATAAGGAAAGCTCGAAGTTGGATAGGTTCCAGAAGGAAATTGGCGAATATTATTATGTGCGTGCACTGAAAGAAAGAAGCGTTTAGTGATAATTATGGTGAAGGTTGGAGAGATTGAGAAGAAATTGTTGGAAGCCGCATTGAAAGGCATGGATAATGCCTACGTGCTTTGGGGTCTAAAAGTTGGTGCGGCAGTTCTTGCCGAAGATGGGCGGATTTATGAGGGGTGTAATGTTGAGAGTTGGATTTCTGGGCTTGGAATTTGCGCCGAGAGATGTGCGATTAATCATGCTGTCTTGCATGGTAATAAAAAGATAAGAGAAGTGGCAATAGTCACTGATGCAGAAAGCAATAATGCGCCTATACCGTGTGGTGCATGTTTGCAATATATTTATGATTTTGCAGAGAATTCGAAGATTAAAATTGTTATGGCAAGGGCAGAACGAAAAAGGGTATTGTTTGAAACTGCTGATGTGAAGGCTCTTGAGGAGTTGCTTCCGCTTCCGTTTAGGAAATGAAAAAGCGTTGATAACAAGTGCAGTTAAATTAATGAGCGACCAGAACATAACCTAAAAGAAATATGTTGCTGGAGAGAAGACTGGTGGAGGCTTAAAGTGGCGCAGATATCGTTTGAAGAGATAAGTGCATCTGACTTCTTCTATCGAAATAGGGACATTGCAGGCTTTACAAGTCCGTCTCGCGCTATTTTCGCTGCAATAAGAGAGCTCGTAGAAAACTCTTTAGACGCTGCTGAAAGCCTGAAGATACCGCCAGAGATTTATGTTAGGCTCTCTTTTGAGGGAGAAGCAGGTAAACAGGCCCAAATTTACAAGTTAAGAGTAGAAGATAATGGTCTAGGGATTCCGCCGAGGCACATTCCATCTGCCTTTGGGCAAGTGCTCTTCGGCTCAAAATACAAGCTTAAGCAGCAGCGAGGAACCTTTGGTTTAGGCGGAAAAATGGCAATTCTCTACGGACAAATTACGACGCATCAACCAGCTTTTATTGCTTCAAGCACTGGCATCGCCAAGATCTACATGTATAAGCTTATGATAGACATTCAAAGAAATCGTCCCCTAATACTTGATAGGAAAGTTCTGATAAACAAGGAGCAGTGGAAGGGAACAATCGTTGAATTCTGCTTGGAGGGCGACTATCTTAGAGCAATGCCTAAGATTCTGGATTATTTCAAGCAGACAGCCATGGTGAATCCTTATGCTAATTTGACGTTTGTCGACCCTAAGGGTAGACTTTACAAGTTTACTAGAGTTACTACGGAAATGCCAGAACCGCCGAAGGAGACTCTGCCGCACCCGTACGGCGTTGATGTGGAGCTTCTTCAGAGGCTTATTCAAATAACGCCTTATAAGAACATGTCAGAGTTTTTGAGAAACCACTTCCACAGGGTGGGCGAGATTACTGCTCAGAAGTTCTTGGGGTTCAGTAGCATAAGCCCTTCGAGAAATCCGAAGAGACTTTCACATGAGGAAATTGTTAGGCTAATGCACATGCTCAAAAAGTTTAAGGAGTTTCTGCCGCCTGATGCAAGTTGTCTTTCACCTTTGGGTGAAGAGTTGTTAAAGGTGGGAATACTCAAGGAGTTGAAGCCTGAGTTTGTGGCTGTTCATCAACGTAGACCTGCAACTTATGCTGGTCACCCTTTCATCGTTGAAGTTGGAGTTGCCTATGGTGGAGATATTCCGAAGAAGGGCAATTTTCTGATTTATCGTTTTGCGAACAGAATTCCGCTACTTTATGATGAGGCAAGCGATGTTTCCGTCAAAGTTATTAATGACATGAATTGGCGAAGGTATAAGGTTGCGCCTGACATGCCTGTGGCGATCTTGGTGCATGTTTGCAGCACAAAGGTTCCATATAAAACTGTTGGAAAGGAGTTCATTGCTGACAGACCAGAAGTAAGAAAAGAGATAGCAAACGGGCTAAGAGAAGTTGCTCGGCAACTGCAGCGGTTTTTGACGCGAAGAGAGCATGTGGATAGAGAAAGAAAACGTCTGGGCGTATTCAGCAAGTATCTTCCGAAGATAGCCGAATTTTCGACGAAGTTGTCTGGGAAGGAGAAACCTCCAGATATAGAGAAGCTTTTGAAGAGTGTGAGGAAGTTTGGAGAAAAAGAGGAAGAAATATAAAAGCAGCGTAATTGAAAGGAAAAAGGAAGTTTCTACGAGTTTAGAAAATCTTGGGCTTCAGACGTATGAGCAGCTTGATAGCGGATATTTCCCGTCGGTGGAGATGCCGAGCCGCTCTATAGAAAATATCAATTATGACCCGCAACTGCGCCAGTACATCTTGGGTGACCGAAAGGTTCGCAGAAGCGCCCGCAACATTCGCCATCTGAAACCATTCACACAGCTTATTTGGGCGGCAACCTTTTCCCATGAGCTCACAACCCAACGGAAAACGTCAACGCTCAGAGATGTTTATTATTCTGCGCAAGCCTACGAGATGACCTTCAAAGACCAGCAGGAATCAAACAATATTATAACAGATTTGGAAACAGTCATGGGATTTTCGAGAGAGGATTTCAACATCTTTCCAGAAGAACGTTCAGCAGTTTTCGGCGACTTAACAATCGAATATACAGTACCGGGTTATGAGGGAAGAACATTAAATCTTACCTCGCATCCTGACGGCGTCTTAATCGGACCAGCCTTGACTTCTGCCGAGTTCGTGAAGACTACGGCCGACAAGGTTATAGCCATCGAGAAGGGCGGTTTGTTTACGCGTTTTATTGAGGAGAGTGTACATAAGAAGTTTAATGCTGTGCTTGTTTTGACGGCTGGGCAAGCGCCGAGGGCTACGAGACATTTTATTAGAAGATTAAACAGCGAGCTAAACCTTCCAGTTTATATCTTCACTGACGGTGATCCTTGGGGAATGCACATTGCAATGGTGATAATTTCTGGTTCCGCCAATGCTGCTCACTTGAGAGAGTTAAACACTCCAGACGCAAAATGGAGCGGAGTTTGGGCGACAGACATTGTAAATTATAAGCTGCCAACAGACCCGCTGGATGATGTGGATGTTAAGAGGCTCTATGAGCTGCAGAGAGATCCACGCTATAAGGACCCGTTGTGGCAGAGAGAAATCAAAACTTTTTTAAAGAACAAGCGTAAGGCAGAGCAAGAGGCTTTCAGCAGATACGGCTTAACATATATTGTTGATGAGTATCTGCCTACTAAACTTGAGGAAACAAGCTGAAAATGGGGGAAATTTAAAATAACTGTTCATATTCATTGTTGTAAAACACATTACAAACAGAAGGATTGTGTATGAGTGAAGAAGGAAGTTTCGGAATCGCGCTTGCTGAAAGGTTCTTCGGTTTAATACTTATCCTCGTAGGCGCTTTGTCTCTATATTACACAGTTACGAGCGCAGGCGCATTAGGAGGCTTTACAGGGTTTTTCAGTTTCCTATGCATAGTGCTTTTGGCGTTAGGAGTATTTCTACTAACAGCAAAAATTGAATAGTTTTTCGTGGATAGTCATTGTTTATTCTCTTCTCTCTACGACCATTTTGCAGTTAGTAACCAAAGCGGCTATCACACCTAAGGCTGCAAGCCATGGAGCGATGACAACGCCAAGAACGCCTACTGTTACGGGTATTTCGAGCAGAACCTTATCCTTTTCATCTTTAACTATTATTCTCGTCACGTTGCCTTCATGAAGTAGCTCCTTGATTCTTTCGACGAGATTGTCAGCGGAAACAGAGAATTCTTCTCTAACGATTTTGGCGGCTGGAGCACCGCAGACATAGCAGAACTTGTCATTTTCCTCAAGTTTTGCTCCGCATTTCGAGCAGTAAGACAAGTCTTGCTTCACCATTCTTTACAGAAGTTTAGTGCATGTTTAAAAGTGTTATGAGCGCTTGGTTTAGTGCTTATTAAGGTGATAGTTTATTAATGTTGAATTGCCTCATTGAAAGACTGATTATTTAGTCACAGACAATGGAGAAACTGCAAGATGCCTATTCGCCAACCAATTGTGTGCGTTCTCGGTCACGTTGACACTGGAAAGACTTTGCTCTTGGATAAAATCCGCAAGACAAGCGTCCAAGCACGCGAAATAGGAGGAATCACGCAGCATATTGGCGCAAGCTTTTTTCCAGTGGACACCCTCAAGCAGCTGATTGGACCCTTACTTTCTATGGTGAAAAGTGAAATAGAAATTCCAGGCTTGCTCGTCATTGACACGCCAGGGCATGAGGCGTTCACCAACTTGCGAAAGAGAGGCGGCGGTGTAGCCGACATAGCTATCCTTGTAATTGATATACTACGAGGATTTGAGGCTCAGACTTACGAGTGTATAGAGATTCTGAAAGCCCGCAAGACTCCCTTTCTCGTAGCAGCAAACAAAATAGACCGCATTCCAGGCTGGAAGTCTTTCCCAGACACGCCTTTCTCTAAGGCTTACCAGAAGCAAGACCCGTATGTAAGAGAGGATTTGGATGTTAGGCTATACGATATTATGGGCGTCTTTTCGCGGCAAAGCTTCAAAACGGACCGCTTTGACCACATAAAAGACTTCACAAAAACCGTGGCAATAGTACCTACGAGCGCTAAAACTGGAGAAGGCATAACAGAGCTTCTGATGGTCTTAATAGGCTTAGCACAGCAATATTTGACGAAACGTTTACAAACGACTGAAGGCCCAGCGAAGGGCACTGTTTTGGAGGTTAAGGAAGAGCCTGGCTTGGGTTTGACGTTGAACACTATAATCTATGATGGAATATTAGAGAAGGATGATTTGATTGTCGTGGGTGGAAAGGAGAAGCCTATTGTTACTCGGATTAGAGCGATTCTGGTGCCTAAGCCATTGGATGAGATTAGAGACCCGCGGGATAGGTTTTCTTCTGTAGATTCTGTTTCTGCAGCTGCTGGAGTGAAGATTGTTGCGCCTGACTTGGAAGGTGCGTTAGCTGGAGCGCCTTTGTATGCAGTTGCTGAGGGTGAAGGAGAAGGCAAGTATGTTAGGCTTGTTTCTGAGGAGATTGAGCGAATTAGAATTGCCACAGACGTTGAGGGTGTTGTTTTGAAGGCTGACGCGCTGGGTTCTTTGGAGGCTATTGCTGAAAACTTGAAGGCAAATGGCATAGCGATTAGGCTTGCGGATGTTGGAGACGTTTCAAAACGCGACGTTACAGAAGCTTCAGTAGTAAATGAACGCGAGCCCTTGTATGGGGTTATTTTGGCTTTCAACGTTAAAATTTTGCCAGATGCCGAGGAAGAAGCCGCAATCAGGGGTGTCCAGATTTTTAAGGAAAAAGTAATCTACCATCTGATAGATAATTATGTTTCTTGGCTTAAAGCTCAACGAGAAGCAAAGTTTGGGCATGATTTTGAAAATCTGGTTAATCCTGGGAAAATCCGCATAATTGATGGCTACGTGTTTAGAAGGGCAAAACCGGCAATAGTTGGTGTGGAAATTCTTGCGGGAAAAATAAAGCCGAAAAATGCACTTGTTAGAGCCGAAGACGGCGAAGAGGTCGGGGAGATACAGCAAATCCAAGAAAAGGGAAAGGCATTATCAGAAGCCCAGAAAGGTATGCAGGTAGCCATATCTATGGATAAGCCGACGGTTGGAAGGCACATATTCGAGAAGGATGTTTTATACGTGAAAGTGCCAGAGGCGCACGCTAAGGCATTGTTGAAAACGTTTATGGATAATTTGACAGCGGAAGAGCAGGAAGCGCTAAATGAGTATGTGAACTTGATGAGAAAGAGAACGCCCTTTTGGGCTGCATAACAGCAGAATAGGCTCTCTGAAGCAGTATAGCCCCCTTATATATACTTTGAACTTATACTATAGCCCCTGCTTGAAGCGCAAACTTTTTTTCTCTTCTAAAATGTTCGGAAAACGCTAAATGCGATGTGCATCAATCTAGCTATATTGGAAGTTTAGTCATGACTCACAACGAAGTTCGCAGAGATTATCTTCTCGACCGCTGGGTCGTAATTGCCACTAAGCGCAGTCGCAGACCCACAGACTTTGCCAAAAAAGAGCGAGAACAAGCAAAAGCCAGCATCTGCCCCATGTGTCCAAGCAACGAGCATATGACGCCTCCAGCAGTTCTTGTCTATCTCAAATCGGGCAAGGACATCAAAAAAGTTAAGGACAAAAATGGTGTCAGGCATAAGAATTGGCTAATCCGCTGCGTGCCAAACCTGTATCCCGCCTTTTCTCCGCCAAAAAAGATGGCTCTCCCGAAGATTTCGCAGAAAGACGGCTTGTATGCGGCTGTGGGGCATCACGAGGTCTTGATTGAATCACCAAGGCATGACGAGCATCCATCAGACGCAAAAATCCCACAACTAATACACGTAATTAATGGCTATGTTGATAGGCTCCGTGAACTTTCTGCAAAGCCTTACGTAAGGTATGTTTCAATCTTTCGCAACCACGGATTAGAGGCGGGGGCCTCGCTTTCTCACGCTCATAGCCAAATTATTGCAACGCCTTATGTTCCAAAAATAGTGGAAGAAGAGCTTGAAGCGAGCATAAAGTATTGGAAGCAAAACAAAAAGTGCGTGTTCTGTGATATTCTGGAAAAAGAGCGTGAAGGACCGCGAATTATATATGAAAACTCGGATTTTGCAGTGTTCGCTCCGTACGCAAGTGTGCATCCGATGGAATTTTGGATAATGCCTAGGAAGCATGAAAACTCATTGCTTGATTTATCTCATAAAGAAGTGAAATTGTTTGCTGAAACGTTAAAAGTAAGCCTTAAGGGATTAAAGCAGTTGGTAAATGACTCGCCATACAATTATGGTTTTCACCTATCAACAGAAAAAAGCGCACGAGGTTATTATCATTGGCATTTGGAAGTTTATCCAAAACTTGCAATATGGGCTGGGTTCGAAAAGAGTACAGGCATGTACATAAACACAGTCACGCCAGAAACAGCAGCAGAAAGTCTCAAAAAGGCAATTTCAACTTAATCCTTGCAAGATTTCCTTCTCATGTCTCGGTCTGTTTTGCATAACATCTTCCATATATGCTCGTAGCGGTTCTGCGATGCTCCATGCTTGAGCTATGCATCCTCTCGGCTTATGTGGTTGTTCTCCATCAAAAATCTCGCTTAAACTCCCCACCCCAGCCTTATAAATCTGTTCAGTGAATAATTGTGAAAGAAAATTCTTAAACGCATACTCACGCCGATACTCTTCATAGCCTTTTGTTTTCAGAAAAGCCGTCGTAAAAGGACCAAGCAGCCAAGGCCAAACTGTTCCATTGTGATAGGCTTTATCTCTGCTTCTCCTATCTCCAGCGTAAACTCCAACATATTTCGGGTTGCTTCTGGCTAGTGTTCTTAAACCGTAAGGCGTTAGAAGCTCGCTTGCTACAGCGTTAACAATTTTCTCGTTTTTAGCATTGTCAAGCATAGCGAAGTCCAAAGAAATGGCGATTATCTGGTTAGGTCTCAAAGAATCGTCACTGC
>Ga0129301_1000187_pt1 | contig 32529 bp, 28 predicted proteins | sample ConPoolayeHmetaG_FD_94489 | JGI IMG/M metagenome (GOLD analysis project Ga0129301, IMG submission 94489) | Hot spring microbial mat communities from California, USA to study Microbial Dark Matter (Phase II) - Cone Pool mat layer H metaG ...
AGTAATCGAGACCAGCGCTTTTCAGAAAATGCAAGCCCGCTCAAAACTGGCTCTGGCACTGGGTAAGGGGGCTGGCGGCGAGGCGGTTGCGGCTGACCTCTCTAAAATGCCGCACCTGCTTATTGCCGGAGCTACCGGAAGCGGTAAGACCGTCTGCTTGAACGCCATTATCTGCTGTCTGGTGTTGAATAATACCCCTAACGACGTCCGGTTTATTATGATTGACCCCAAGCGGGTGGAACTGACTATCTATAACGGCATTCCCCATCTGGCGGCTCCGGTCATCGTAGATGCCGCCAAAGCCCTGGAGATGCTGCGCTGGCTCAGCCAGGAGATGAATAAACGGTATCAGACACTGGCTTCGGCCGGTGCTCGCAATATTGATGCTTACAATAAGAACAAGCAGGGCACGGAAAAGATGCCCTACCTGATACTAATCATTGATGAGCTGGCTGATTTGATGGTGGCGGGTGGCGATGAAGTTGAGCAGATTCTGTGCCGGCTGGCTCAGCTATCCCGAGCGGTCGGTATTCACCTGGTGGTGGCGACTCAACGACCGTCAGTAGATGTGGTTACCGGCTTAATCAAGGCTAACTTTCCGACCCGAATCAGCTTTGCCGTTACCTCTCAGGTTGATTCACGGACTATCCTTGATGTTGGTGGTGCGGAGAAGCTACTGGGTAGTGGCGATATGCTCTATATGCCTACTGAGGCGTCCAAGCCCAAGCGCCTGCAGGGTTGCTACGTCTCCGATGCCGAGGCAGAGAGGCTGGTCTACTTCTGGAGGAGCCAGCATCGGGAGGAGGTTTCCCTGCTGAACGTGGAGGAGCTTATTCCGTCTCAAGCGGCTCCAAAGGGGGTCTATCCGGAGGACTCGCTTTTACCGGCCGCCAGACAGCTGGCTAAAGAGCGCCCCCACATCTCTGCCTCCTACCTGCAACGGAAGCTGCGCATCGGCTACCCCCGCGCCGCCCGCCTCATGGAACAGCTTGAGGAAGAGAGTAGCCAGGATAGGGATGAGGAAGGTAATTAAACCCTTTGACCTTGGCCGGTAAGGAGTCAAGGGGAAGATTCTAGACTACAAGCTTACCCTTTAAACCACAGTCGTTTTAGTCGCTTACTTTTACTTCCCTCTCAACCGCTTCAACACCACGTCCATATAGATCTTTGCCAGCCCTTTGCCATGCTTTTTTACCTGTTCCCGCTTTTTCTGGAGCTTTCTTTCCCGGCGCTCCTGTCTGGTCTCGGCTCGGTTATCGTCCACTTTTTATCTCGGCGTAGTCGAATTCTTTTCTAAGCTCAAAGATGCGGTCTCGCAGGAGCGCCGCCTTCTCGAAGTCCAGGTTCCTGGCGGCGATTTTCATCTGCGACTCGAGGTCTTTGATGAGGCGGATTACATCTTCTTTGGCGATGGGAGTTGCCGTATAGGGGGTGCGGGTCTCGGCTACCACCTTCACCCGCTCGGTAATATCCTTGATGGCTTTTCTTATCCCCTGAGGGGTAATGCCGTGCTCTCTATTGTAGGCTTCCTGAATCCGGCGGCGGCGCTGGGTCTCCTCAATGGCGGCTTTCATTGAACTGGTAATGGTATCGGCATACATAATGGCATGCCCGTCAATGTGGCGGGAGGCACGACCCATCGTCTGAATCAGGGCTTCCTCCGACCGCAGGTAGCCCTCCTTATCGGCATCAAGGATGGCTACCAGGCTGACCTCAGGGAGGTCGAGCCCCTCCCTGAGCAGGTTGATGCCGACGACCACATCGTAAACACCCAGGCGCAGGTCGCGCAGTATCTCTACCCTCTCCAGGGTCTCAATCTCGGAATGAAGGTAGTGGGTCTTTATCCCCAGTTCTATCAAATAGTCAGCCAGTTCTTCTGCCATTCGCTTGGTCAGGGTAGTTACCAGACAGCGCTCCCCTTTCTCCACCCGCCTCTTAATCTGGTCAATAAGGTCATCAATCTGCCCTTTGGTCGGCTTGACCTCAACGGTAGGCTCAAGCAGACCGGTGGGTCGGACTAGCTGTTCTACCATCTGCTGACTGTGCTCATATTCATAGGGTCCCGGCGTTGCTGAGGTGTAGATAACCTGATTTATCCGCTGCTCAAATTCTTCAAAGCTCAAGGGGCGGTTATCCAGCGCTGAGGGCAGGCGGAAGCCGTATTCTACCAGTGTCTCCTTTCGGGAGCGGTCGCCGTGGTACATGCCGTGGAGCTGAGGGATGGTCATATGTGATTCGTCAATGAACAGCAGGAAATCATCGGGGAAGTAGTCCAGCAGTGTCCAGGGCGGGCTACCCGGGGGACGCCCGGAAAGGGGGCGGGAATAGTTTTCGATGCCGGTGCAGTATCCAGTTTCCTTGAGCATCTCAAGGTCATAGTTGGTTCTCTGTTCCAGTCTGGCTGCCTCCAGTAGCTTGCCCTGTTGTCTTAGCTCCTTCAGTCTGTCCTCCAGCTCCTGTTGTATGCGTTCAATAGCCAGCATCAGCTTCTCCTGCGAGGTAACAAAGTGCTTGGCAGGATAGATGTCCACCGAGTCCAGCTGGTTCAGTAGCTCGCCGGTCAGTGGGTCTATCTGTACGATACGCTCAATTTCATCGCCGAAAAACTCGACCCGTAAGGCTATCTCCTCGTAGGCTGGCTGTATTTCCAGGGTATCGCCACGAATGCGGAACTTGCCCCGAGTGAAGTCGGTATCGTTCCGCTCATACTGCATTTCCACCAGCCGGTGCAAGAGCTTGTAGCGGTTATAACTTTCGCCCTTTTTCAGGTTGCAGACGAAGCTGTAGTATTCGTCGGGTGAGCCCAGACCGTAGATGCAGGATACTGAAGCAACGATGATGACATCCCGGCGCTCAAAGAGGGCACGGGTGGCGGCGTGGCGCAGCTTGTCAATCTCCTCATTTATCTCGGCGTCCTTTTCAATATAGAGGTCAATGCGTGGGACATAGGCTTCGGGCTGGTAGTAATCGTAGTAGCTGATGAAGAATTCCACGGCATTGTTGGGGAAAAACTCCCGGAACTCCTGGTAGAGCTGGGCGGCTAGGGTCTTATTGTGGCTGATGACTAAAGTGGGCTTCTGCACCCTTTCAATAACATTAGCCATGGTGAAGGTCTTGCCGCTGCCGGTAACTCCCAGCAGCGTCTGGTGCTTGTAGCCCTTCTTCAGCCCCTCCACCAGTGCCTCTACCGCCTGTGGCTGGTCCCCGGTCATCCTGAAATCAGAGACCAGTTTAAACTGAGACATAACTATTCCTGTAAGATTGCTCTATAACTAGTATATCTCTTTACTCGGTGAGCTTCAATTGAGGGATTTATCTACCTCACCCCCTTTCTCCCCCTCTCCTTCAAAGGAGAGGGGGAAATATTAAAGAGAGAGGCTTTGCCTCTCTTAGACTCTCCATATCTAATCTAAGGGGATGGGGTGACAAGAATTACTTCCCCCCGAAATACTGTAGTGCTAGCTTGATTTTTTCTTCGAGGCTTAGTTTTGAGGAGGGGAGGGTGGCTACCGCCCGGCTGGCTTCGGAGAGGGAATAGCCGAGGGAGGTGAGGGCGGCGATAACCTCGGCGTTTTCCTGGACAAGGTGGGTGGCGGGGGCGGCTATCAAGCCAGCCCCTATTTTATCTTTAAGCTCCAGAATAAGCCTTTCCGCCGTCTTCTTGCCTATTCCCGGAACGGTGGTCAGCAGGTCAATACTGCCGGTGGCAATCGCCATACTCGCCTGCTCCACACTCAGTGTTGAGAGTACTGACAGCCCGAGCCTGGGACCAAACCCGGAGACACCAAGCAGGGTTTGAAAGAGCTCAAGCTCCTCAGCGGTGGCAAAGCCGTAGAGGGTGATACTATCCTCCCTCATTACCAGGTGAGTATGGAGCTGCACTTCTTCGCCGATAGTACCGAGAGTGCTGAGGGTGGAGGTGGGCATATAGACCTTAAAACCAACGCCATTGACATTGATAACTGCCCAATCACTGCCCAGCGATTCCAGTTTGCCGTGAAGACTACTTATCATTTTCTTTCTTTTTTACCCCCTTCCCCTTGCAGGGGAAAGGGACTGATTTATAGAAGAGGGACTTCGTCCCTCTTCGACACCATGTTTACGGGGCTTTCCCCTGCTGTCGAGACAGCAGGGCGCTCAGGTGTGTTTCACTGAGATGGCAGAGAGCTACCGCCAGAGCATCGGCGGCATCGCTTGGCTCTGGCGCTTGAGTTAGTCCGAGGTGTAGCCTCACCATCTCCCGAATCTGTTCCTTGGAACTGGCGCCATAGTTGGTTATCTTCTGCTTTATCTGGGCTGGAGTGTATTCGTAGGTCGGGATTCCGCGGTTGACAGCGGCCAGAATAGCTACTGCCTGAGCCCTGCCTATTGTCAGTGCCGATTTGACATTTTTAGCGACGAAGGGCTGTTCTATGGCCACAGCATCGGGCTGAAACCTCACAACAATTTCCACGAGCCTGTTATAGAGATAGCTCAGGCGCTCCCCGATAGGGGAGCGCCCCGACGTGGATAGAACACCGCAATCAATTAGAGTTGTTGCCTCATCTCGGCTCTCGATTATTCCGTACCCCATCGCTATGGTGCCCGGGTCAATACCTAAAATCCTCATCGCTAAGCTCAAATCCCTAGAAAAAGGGGGGAGAAGAGCAAAAACTTTAATCCTGCTCATGGTACTTCTCCAGAATAGCGCTGGAGAAGTTGACATTACTGGAGACAAGCTGGACTTCATCGAGTTCTTCTAACTTACGGAGTAGCTTTAACGTTTGCAGGGCAGGCTTCTCCTCAAGCTCAATAGTAGTCTTGGGCACCATGGACAGTTCTGCTGAGGCTACGGGTATATTTTCTTGCTTAAGGGCGGCTCTAACTGCCTCAAACTCCTCTGGCTTGGTATAAATCTCGATATGGTCATCCTCTATTTTGACATCCTCAGCACCGGCGTCTATGGCTAGAAGAGCCAGTTTTTCAGTATTCAGATTATTGTTATTGGTGGCGATCAGAATCAGTCCTTTTGATTCAAAAAGCCAGGCAACACAGCCAGCTTCCCCTAAACTGCCACCGTGCCGCGAGAATATATTGCGGATTTCCTGTAAGGTCCGATTTCGGTTATCACTCAAAGCCTGTACCAGAATAGCCGCTCCACCCGGACCATAGCCCTCAAGGGTCATGTCAACCATTGCCGCCCCTTCTGTTTCGCCGCTGGCCCGCCTGATTGCCCGTTCGATATTTTCCAGGGGCATAGCATTATCTCGGGCCTTCTGTATGGCCAACCTCAGCCGAAAGTTTGATTCCGGGTTATTCCCCCCCTGACGTACGGCGACCATAATCTCACGGGTAATCTTGGTAAAAAGTTGCCCCCGTCTGGCATCAGCTATTCCCTTGGTGTGTTTGATATTTGCCCACTTGGAATGTCCCGACATTGCTGATTCCCCCCTGGCTAGCCGACAAACTCTTTCCCTAATTCTAACACCAAACCAACCCGAGGTCAAAGGGAATAGGCAAATTGACATTCAAAATGGCAAGGATTAAAATCAACGCAAGATGAGGTTATTTGGTACGTCAGGGATACGAAGGGTTGCCGATAAGGACCTGGTGGAGCTAGCTTTGAAGGTGGGGCTGGCAGTAGGTAAGGTTTATGGGAATGTGGTGGTAGGCTCTGATACCCGAACCTCCAGCGAGGCAATAAAACACGCCTTTATCTCTGGGGCGCTGATGGTTGGGGCTAAGTGCGGTGATGCCAAAGTGCTTCCCACGCCTACACTCGCCTTAGCCGCCAGAAAATTCCAGGCTGGGGTGATGATTACCGCCTCACATAACCCTCCTGAGTATAACGGTATTAAGCTTCTCAACCCCGATGGCTCCGCCTTTGATGCCGGACAGCAGGAACAGATAGAAGAGATGATTTCAAAAGGCTCTCTTTCAGCAAGCCAGTGGAGTGAGATTGGCTACAGCAGTAGTTATGGCGGGGCTATCGAGGCGCATATTGAGCATATACTCAAGGGCATACCCAATCTACCAAAACTCAAGGTAGTTTTGGATTGTGGTTGTGGTGCTGCTTCCCTGATAACTCCTCTTCTATTGGGAAGGTTGGGTTGTGAGGTTATCGCTCTGAATTGTTTCCCCTCCGGTTTCTTCCCCCGTGCTATTGAGCCGACTGAAGCTAATCTGCAGGACCTGATAAGGATAACAAGAGAGTTTGACGCTGATTTAGGCATCGCCCATGATGGTGATGCTGACCGTATGATGGCGGTAGATGATAATGGTCGGTTCATACCCGGGGACAAACTGCTGGTAATCTTCGCTCAGCAGGCGGGGGCAAAGCAGGTCGTCACCACTATCGATGCTTCAATGGTAATCGATGAACTGGGTTTCAGTGTTACCCGAACCCGGGTTGGCGATACCTGTGTTTCTGAGGAATTGAAGAGGGGTGGGGATTTTGGTGGCGAACCATCGGGAAGCTGGGTTTTTCCCGATAATTCGCTGTGTCCCGATGGCATTTATGCGGCCGCCCGTCTGGTGGTCATAGCCGCTAGGCAAAAGCTATCGCAACTGGTTAACAGCATACCCCAGTACCCACTTCTCCGGGGTAGTGTCGATGGTGAAGGGGTATTAGCGGCTGATCTGGAAAGGCGGCTTTTGGCGATGAAACCATTATCGGTAAACAATATTGATGGCATTAAGCTGAGCTTCAAAGATGGCTGGCTACTGATAAGAGCCTCTGGCACCGAACCCAAGATAAGGGTAACGGCAGAAGCAAGAACTGAAACGAGGGTGCATCAACTATACGATAGCGGTGTCAGGGCAATCAGGGAGTGCCTGAAGGCAGGCAGGGAGGATTAGATTGAAGGCAGTTATTTTAGCCGCTGGGGAAGGAAACCGGATGCGTCCTCTTACCTATACCAGACCGAAGGTGATGCTACCGATTGCCAACAAGCCTATCCTGGAACATCTGCTCATTGAGGCTGAGAAAGCCGGTATTAAAGAATTTATTTTTATCGTTGGCTATCACGATGAACAGATACGCCGTTATTTCGGCAATGGTGATAGATGGGGGGTACACATACGCTATTCTACCCAGCGTAAACAGTTAGGCACTGCGGATGCACTCAGGACGGTTGAAGGCTTGCTGGATGGTAACTTTTTGGTGATGAACGGGGATATTATTGTCAATCATGAAGATATCAAAAGCCTGACGAGAAGGAAGAATATCACGATGAGCTTGTTTGAGGTTGAAGATACGGAAGATTTAGGTCTGGTTGAAACAAAAAAAGGTAGGGTAGTTCGTATTTGTGAGAAGGTGGCGAAGCCTCCTTCCAATCTGGCTAACGTGGGACTGTATCTATTCACCCTGGATATATTCCCTGCCATATCTCAGACTCCGAAATCACCCCGGGGGGAGTATGAAATAACCGGTTCTCTGCAGTGGCTAATCGACCAGGGACATCCCATTTCATATCAGAAAATCGACTACTGGCTTGCTCCCAGTTATCCGTGGGATTTGCTATCAGCTAACGAATCCTTGCTGGCAAAGATAGAATCGCAGAACTTGGGCGAGGTAGAAGAGAATGTGGTAATTAAGGGAGCGGTTTGTATCGGGCAGGGAACTGTAGTGAGGTCAGGTTCTTATATCATTGGTCCGGTGATAATTGGTCAGAAGTGCAGTATTGGCCCGAACTGCTATATCCGCCCGGCTACTTCTATTGGTGACGGTTGCCACATTGGAGCGGCTGTAGAGGTCAAGAACTCTATAATTATGAATAATAGCAGTGCCCCGCACCATAATTATGTTGGCGATAGCGTCATCGGCGAAGGCTGCAATCTGGGTGCCGGTACCAAGATTGCCAATCTCAGGCTCGATGAGCAGGAGATATGGGTGGCCGGCAGGAATACCAGGCGACGTAAACTAGGGGCTATAATTGGCGATAACGTTAAGACCGGGATCAACGCCTGTATTAATATAGGTAGTATGATTGGCAATGATACCCAGATTGGACCGGGAGCTATAGCTCACGGGATCATTTCGCCAGGCTCGGCAATTTTCTAGGAGTGAACGATGAAACAGGCTGTAATTCTAGCTGCTGGTGAAGGGCAGAGACTCAGACCGTTTACGGTTAATAGGCCAAAGACGATGCTCTCCATAGCCGGTAAACCAATCCTGCAATATGTGGTTGAGTCACTGGCTCAGAACGGCATCCGCAATATTGTTATCGTGGTTGGCTATAAGCGGGAGCAGGTATTTGATTATATGGGTAACGGAGAGCAGTTTGGTGTTGATATAGTTTACATAATACAAGAAAAGCAATTGGGTACGGCTCATGCCTTGATGCAAGCCAGAGATGCCATTGAGGATGAATTCTTGGTTCTACCCGGTGACAATCTGATTGAGGCTAATACCATTGCCCGGTTTGTCACTATGAGGCCAAATGCCGTGTTGGTAAAGAAAGTGGAAAATGTGGCTAGATATGGGGTGGTGACCACTGAAGGCGATTTGGTGCGAGATATTGTCGAGAAACCTAGGGAAGCCAAAAGCGATATAGTTAATACCGGTATTTATGCCTTTAGCGGAGAGGTTTTTGATTTTCTTGATGCTGAGTTGGGTATTCCCGATGTTATCAATAGCATGGTGGCCCGGGGCTATCAGATTAGTGCTGAGGAGACAGACGGTACCTGGCTTGATGTTGTTTATCCGTGGGATATATTGAGCCTTAACGGTGCCATTCTTCGCCGAATTCCGGCTAGCCTGGGAGGCATTATTGAGGCGGGTGCTTCAGTAAAAGGGCTGGTATCAATTGGGAAGGATACGGTGATACGGTCTAATTCCTATATAGTTGGTCCAGCCGTTATCGGAGTGAATTGTGATATAGGCCCCAATGTGTATATTCTCCCGGCTACCAGTATCGGTGACAATGTGGTTATCTCGCCTTTCAGTGAAGTAAAGAACAGCGTTATCGGGGATGATGTCAATATTGGCTCAGGTTCTATCATACAGGATTCGGTCATTGATGATGGCTGTGTTATCGAGGGGCGTTTTACTGCCTGTAGTGGTGAAGCTGAAGTCAGGATTGATGATGAATATCATCTGGTGAAGGTAGGGGCAATGCTTGGGGCGGGTTGTAGTTTGGGGAGCGGTGTGGTGGCTCAGCCCGGGGTTATTATCGGTAACCATAGCCGGGTTAAGCCGTTAAAACTGGTTAGTGGGAGGCTGCCGGATAAAAGCTCGGTGTTTTAAGGTGAGGGAAGTGGGGTGGCTTTGCTGAAAAGGCTGTGGGACTTTTCAGGAGTCTGAGTGATGTGTGGCATTGTGGGTTATATTGGCGATAAGCAAGCTCAATCCATATTGCTCAATTGCCTAAAGAGGCTGGAGTACCGAGGTTACGACTCCTGTGGCATAGCCGTGGCTGTCGGTGGCATCGAGGTGTATAAGGATGCGGTCCGGGTGGAGGCATTGAGGAAAGCATCGCCAAAGTTCAAAGGGACGACAGGTATCGGGCATACCCGATGGGCAACTCATGGTGCGCCTTCTCAGGTTAATGCTCATCCTCACCTTGATTGTACTGGCAATATTGCCGTGGTGCACAACGGGGTAATAAGTAATTACCAGGAGTTAAGAGACCAGCTAATCAACGAGGGACATCATTTTGTTTCCGAGACGGATACAGAGGTAATACCCCATCTTATCGAGAAGTACTATGGTGGCAGTCTGGAAGAGGTTGTAGAAGCTGCCCTGGGGCAGGTTGAGGGTTCTTATGCCATCATTGTCTTGGTGGCGGGCGAACCCAAATTGGTCGTTGCCAGAAAAGACAGTCCGTTAATTATTGGCTTAGGTGACGGGGAGAACTTTATCGCCTCAGATGTGCCAGCGATACTGGACTATACCGATAGGGTTATCTATTTAGAGGACGGTGATATTGGAGTTGTTACCAGAGATGATGTAAAGATTAGGAGAGACGGCATAGAGGTGGCTCGGGAAGAGCACAAAGTTCTCTGGAGTGTTGAAGAGGCTCAAAAGGGAGGCTATAAACACTTCATGCTTAAAGAAATTCACGAGCAGCCCAAGGTGATACGGAATACCCTTAGCGAGTATATCCGGGTGGCTGAGCCGGTAGAGAGTCTGGCGGTAATAAGAGGCAGAGGTATAGAATCTATGCTCATGTTAGCCGCTGGTACTTCCTATCACGCTGCTTTAATAGGGAAGTATACTGTGGAGGAATTGCTCAGAATTCCGGTGAGGGTAGAAATAGCTTCTGAATTTAACTACTATACTCACACCTTGACGGGGACGGTAGCTATCGCTATCACTCAGTCAGGAGAAACTGCCGATACGCTGAAGGCGATGAGGAGGTTAAGGGAAGCGGGATGTCGGGTGATAGCTATTACCAACGTGGTGGGTAGCAGTGCCAGCCGTATTGCCCACCAGACTATTTACACCAGGGCTGGTCCCGAGATAAGTGTGGCGGCGACCAAGAGTTTTGTTGCCCAGCTTATGGTGTTATACTGGCTAGCTCTGTCGTATTTTAGGGCTGATGCTAGAAGGTTAAACACTCTGCTTATGGAGTTAAGACAATTGCCCCACAAGGTCCAACAGGTGTTGGATAATGAAGCCGAGATTATCGAGTATGCTAAGTATCTATCAAAATATGACGATGTATTCTTCATTGGCAGGGGCATAAATCTCCCGGTAGCGATGGAGGGAGCACTCAAGCTAAAGGAAATTTCCTACATCCACGCTGAGGGCTATGCGGCTGGAGAAACGAAGCACGGACCCTTTGCCTTACTGGGAAGTGATACCCCGGTCATTGCTATCGTCGCCAGGGATAATACCTATGAGGCGATGCTGACTAATATTAAGGAAATAAAGGCTAGAGGCTCACCAGTAATAGTGTTGACTGGAGAGGGGGACGAGGCTATCGAGGAGCTGGTCGATTCGGTCATTACTGTACCCCCGGTTGATAACCTGTTTTCACCGGTGGTCAATGTAGTAGCTTTACAGCTACTCGCCTACTATACGGCTAGCGAGAGAGGATGCCCTATAGACTTCCCACGAAACCTGGCTAAAAGTGTCACTGTAGAATAGGGGTAAGGGTTGCTTGACTTATTGATTAGCATTAAGATATACTGGGTAGGGTAAGCAGCGAGCAATAGAGCAATAGAATTGTTAAGGCTGAGTGCTTTCCCGCAGAAGTCTCAGCTTTTATTATGGATTTAGATTAGGGATTAGATGAAGATAGCCATTAGTGGTAAAGGCGGGGTGGGTAAAACTTTATTAGTGGCTCTCCTTTCCAAGATATTTGCTGAATCTGGCTATTCTGTCATCGCTATAGATGCTGACCCCGATGCTAACTTGGCGGCTACCCTCGGTTTTCCCCACCCTGAAGATATAACTCCTATCTCTGAGATGAGCGACCTTATTGAAGAAAGGACGGGGGTGCGACCTGGCCAACCCGCCCTCTTTTTTAAATTAAACCCCAGGGTTGATGACATACCGGAGAAGTATGCCCTAAAACAAAACGGTATCAGGTTAATGAGGATGGGAAGAATTAAGAAGGGTGGCACTGGCTGTTATTGTCCCGAGAATGCTTTACTCCAGGCTTTAGTGAGCCATTTATTGGTGACTAGAGATGAAGTGGTGATACTGGATATGACGGCGGGAATCGAGCACCTCGGGCGGGGAACCGCCCGAGCCGTGGACTGGCTGATTGTGGTTGTTGAACCAGGCAGGCGGAGTATTGAAACCGCCTTTAACATCAGGAAGCTGGCATCTGAGATTGGTCTACAAAATGTTGCCGTGGTTGGAAATAAAGTCAGGAGTCAGTCGGACAGGGACTTCATTACTTCTAGCCTGCCCGATTTTGTTTTTCTGGGTTTTATACCCTATGACCAGGCGGTAGTGGATGCTGACCTGGCTAATTTATCCCCGCTTGATTCCAGCCGGCAGGTTAAGACGGCGGTCAAGGACATCTATCAGGCTTTACTGTCTACTGTTAGGTCAAAAATAAAATGACCGAAGGAGGAGTTTATTTATGCCCTACGATGTGTCTAAAATGGCGGACTGGCAGATTGCCGAAGCCGCGGAGGAGCACATGCCAACGCCGGATGAGTGGCGAGCAAGACTGGGTCTAAAAAAGGATGAAATAATTCCCTATGGCAGAACACCCAAGCTCGATTTTTTGAAGATAATGGAGCGGTTGAAGAATAGACCAGACGGTAAGTATATTGAGGTAACGGCGATTACCCCCACGCCGCTAGGAGAAGGGAAGACAACGACCACGATGGGTCTGATTGAGGGTCTGGGCAAGCAGGGGGAGAATGTCGGTGGTTGCATCCGTCAGCCTTCCGGTGGACCAACCATGAATGTGAAAGGGACCGCCGCCGGTGGTGGCAACGCCATACTTATCCCCCACACCGAATTCTCTATGGGTCTTACCGGTGATATTAATGACATCACCAATGCCCATAACCTGGCGATGGTGGCTCTTACTGCCAGGATGATGCACGAGCGTAACTATGATGATGCCCAACTAGTCAAGCTCAGCCGGATGCGTCGTCTGGATATTGACCCGACCCGGGTGGAGTTCAAATGGGTTATCGATTTCTGTGCTCAGAGCCTGCGTAACATTATTATTGGTCTCGGCGGACGTATGGATGGCTATGTGATGCAGTCCGGGTTTGCCATCACCGTCAGCTCCGAGCTGATGGCAATGTTGTCCATTGTCCGGGACTTGGCTGACCTGCGGGAAAGGATGAATCATATTACTCTGGCTTATGATAAGAAGGGTAAGCCCATTACCCCTGCTGACCTGGAGGTAGCCGGTGCCATGACTGCTTATATGCGCAACACTATTAATCCCACCCTGTGCTGTACAGCGGAGTACCAGCCCTGTTTGGTGCACGCCGGACCGTTTGCCAATATTGCTGTCGGACAGTCATCAATTATTGGTGACCGTCTCGGGCTGAAGATGTTTGACTATCATGTTACGGAGAGCGGCTTTGGTGCTGATATCGGCTTTGAGAAGTTCTGGAATGTCAAGTGCCGCTTCAGCGGTCTCAAACCGAATGTATCAGTGCTCGTCGCCTCAATCCGGGCACTGAAGATGCACGGTGGCGCGCCCAGAGTGATACCTGGCGTAGCTCTGCCTGAAGCCTATAAGAAACCAGCTCCGGAGCTGGTTGAAAAGGGCTGCAGCAATATGCTGCACCACATTAATACCATCAGGACTGCCGGCATCAGTCCGGTGGTGTGCATCAACGTGTACCCTACTGATACCAAGGAAGAAATTAACATCGTTCGGAGGGCAGCTGAGGCGGCGGGAGCCCGCTGTGCCGTTTCGACGCATTTTGTTAATGGCGGCGATGGTGCCCTGGAACTGGCTGATGCCGTCAAGGAAGCCTGCAAGGACAAGGTGGATTTCAAGTTCCTGTATCCCCCTGAAATGAAACTGAGAGAGCGTGTGGACAAGATTGCCAAGGTGGTCTACGGAGCCGATGGCGTGTCCTGGAGTCCGGAAGCAGAAGCTAAGGCTAAAGCCTTTGAAGCAGACCCCAAGTATGATGAATATGCTACCATGATGGTCAAGACTCACCTGTCTCTCAGTCACGACCCAAATATTAAGGGCGTGCCTAAAGGGTGGACACTGCCAATTCGTGATATATTGATTTTCTCCGGAGCCAAATTCCTCTGCCCGATGGCTGGAACCATCAGCCTGATGCCCGGGACAGGCTCAGACCCGGCTTTCAGGAAAGTTGATGTTGATGTGAAGACCGGAAAGGTCACAGGGCTTCATGAGGTTGATTAACAATAGGATGAGAGAGTCTGAGAGGGACGAAGTCCCTTTTAATAAACCTTTCCCCTCTTTTTTAGAAAGATGGGGATTAAGGGGTTGATAATCAGTCTCATATGAAAGGGGGTAGCTTTTGAGTTTCTCGATCGCTGTGGCAGGGAAGGGCGGCAGCGGGAAAACATCACTGGCAGGTCTTATCATTCGCTATCTGAGAAAGAACGGCTCAGGACCAATTCTGGCTATTGATGCTGACCCTAATGCCAACTTGGGGGAAAGTCTGGGACTTAACGTAAAGCAGACCATTGGCTCAATAATTGCCTCATTTAACAGTGAGAAAATAAACATTCCTCCTGGAATGACCAAGGAAGCCTATCTGGAGTACAAGTTAAATGAGACTATCGTTGAAAGCAAGGGACTTGACCTGATAACAATGGGCCGGGGTGAGGGTCCTGAGTGCTATTGCTATCCCAATCTCGTCCTGAGGAAGTTTGCCGATACCCTGGCGGGCAACTATGCCTACGTCATTATGGATAATGAGGCAGGTATGGAGCACCTGAGCCGAAGAACTACCCAGAATATCGATGTGCTGCTGATTGTCTCTGACCATTCGGTGAAAGGGGTTCGAACCATCGCCCGGATAAGAGACTTGGTCTCTGAACTCAAGCTGGTGGTGAGGAGGCAATCGGCGGTTATCAATTTTGTCCCTACTAGGTTATCTCCGATGGTTGGTGAAGAACTGGCCAGACTGGGCATTGAGCCTATAGCGTTGATTCCTGAGGATGAACTTGTCTATCAGTATGACCTTGAGCTTAAGCCGCTCCTTGATTTGCCCGATACTTCTAAAGCGGTGAGGGCAGTTAATGAGCTAATGGCTGAGCTTCTTGATAGGCACTAAATTTGATAAAAGGGGGGGCGGGAAAATGACAGCACAACTTATCAACGGCAATGAGATTGCCAGACAGATTCGGGAGGAGCTGAGGCAGGAAATTGCTGACCTCAAAGCCAAACATAACCTGGTACCGGGCTTGGCTACCATCCTTGTTGGTGAAGACCCGGCATCCCAGGTCTATGTTGGTCAGAAGGAGAAGGCATCCAAAGACTTGGGCATCTATTCAGAAAGACACGACCTGCCGGCTAACACCAGTCAGGCAGACCTCATCAAATTAATTGACAGGTTAAATAGAGACCCCAAGATTCACGGTATTTTAGTGCAGCTACCCCTGCCCAAGCATTTGAATGAAGAAGAGGTCCTCTATGCCATTGACCCGAAAAAGGACGTTGATGGCTTCCATCCGGTGAATGTGGGGAAATTAATGATTGGGGAACCGGACTTCTTGCCCTGCACTCCGCACGGCATTCAGCAGCTTTTAATCAGGTCAGGAGTTCAGATTGAGGGGGCGGAGGTGGTGGTGGTGGGACGGAGTAACATCGTCGGCAAGCCCATCGCCAATATTCTTCTCCAGAAGAAAAAAGGCGCCAATGCTACGGTTACGGTGTGCCACACTGGGACCCGAGACCTCGCTTTCCATACCAGGAGGGCTGATATTCTTATTGTCGCGGCGGGGAAAGCGAAAGCCATCACCGCTGACATGGTAAAGGAGGGTGTCGTGGTCATTGATGTCGGTGTGAACCAGATTGGCACGACGAAGGACGGGAAGAGAATCCTCGCCGGTGATGTTGATTTTGATGCCGTCAAGGAGAAGGCGAAAGCCATTACGCCGGTTCCTGGCGGGGTAGGGCCCATGACCATAACCATGCTTATGATGAATACGGTAAGAGCCGCTAAACTGGCGACTGGCTTAGCTTAGAAAGGAGAGCCGTGGAATACAAGGTTGAGAAAAAGAGCGCCCCGGGCAGAGAAGAGGTGGAAGTGCTCGGGGAGACCTTTGAGAAAGGTAAACCAGCAGACCCGGAGCTCGGAAAATGGCGACAGAAACTGGTGACGAGAAAGGAGAAGCTGAGATATCTCGAGACCGGTGAGAGATATTGGTTTGGGAAAGAATGGTATGGTAGCGAGAAGAGAAAGAACCCGGCTTAAGGGAGGCAACAATGGCAATCGAGATTCCGAAGACGTCGTATAGCGGGAAAATAAGAGAGGTAACTCTGGGTAAAGGGGATAAGGCTGTAACCGTTGGCGGGGAGACATCTTATCCCTTTCATCTTTTTGAAGGTGAGATGCCCCACCCTCCCCGAATCGCTATGGAGGTCTGGGACTGTTCGCCTGAGGAGTGGCCCGAAGCCGCCCTTGAACCTTTTGCCGGGGTAACCGATGACCCTGTTGCCTGGGCAAAGAAGTGTATCGATGATTACGGAGCTGAGATGATTGCCCTGCAGCTGATAAGCACTGACCCCAACGGGCTTAACCGCGGGCCTGAAGAAGCTGCCCAGCTTGTCAAGAAGGTGGCCGATGCTATTGATGTCCCCTTAATTGTCTGGGGGACGGGTAATGTGGATAAGGACTCCGAGGTTCTAAGACAGGTGGCTGAGGTTTGTCAGGAGAAGAATCTGATTATCGGCCCGGTTCAGGAAGGAAACTATAAGAGGCTCGGTGCTTCAGCCATTGGTTATCACCATACGGTGATTGCCTCAACACCGATAGACATAAATCTGGCTAAACAACTTAATATCCTGCTGGGTAATCTAGGGCTTCCCGATAAGCAGATAGTAGTAGACCCGACTGTCAGCGGCATAGGTTACGGCATTGAGTACTGTTACTCGGTAATGGAGAGAATGAGGATGGCGGGGCTGACCCAGCAGGATGAGAAGCTCCAGTCCCCTATCATCTGTAATATAGCCAAGGAGGTCTGGAAGACCAAGGAAGTAAAAATTCCAGTGGAGGAGGACCCCAAGCTCGGTGATGTCAAGAAAAGGGGCATTTTAATGGAAGCAATGTCGGCTATGGTTCTGCTTCTAGCTGGAGCCGATGTGTTAATTATGAGACACCCGGAAGCAATAAAGTTGATTAAAGAGATGATAGCCGAGTTGACGGCTTAACAGAATAGAATCGAAGGTAGGTGATAAAGATGGCGGAGAACGAAATCAAGAGTATTGACCAGGCTACCATTGAGATGATAGAGAAAGCGGCTAGTGACGGATGTAATATCGCCTTTGATAGAGCTGAAGCGCTAAAGCCCTGTCCAATAGGTTCTGTCGGCAGTTGCTGTAAGAACTGTGGTATGGGGCCCTGTCGGATACCGCTGGCCAAAGGTAAAGAAGAGACCCCTGAGGAGAAAAAGAAGCGGCGGGGCATCTGCGGGGCTACCGCTGAGACTATCGCTGCCCGTAATTTCATCAGGATGATAGCCGGCGGAGCGGCGGCGCACTCTGACCACGGCCGCGGAGTAGCCGAGCTCTTCCTGGCCGTAGCCAGGGGAGAAGCATCCGGCTATGAGATTAAGGACGAGCAGAAACTACTTCAGCTTGCTCTTGACTTGGGTGTGGAGATTGGCGACCGTAGTAATAAGGAAATAGCTCTTGACATTGGTCAGATTGCTCTGGCTGAGTTCGGTAAGCAGGAGGGAGAGCTCCTGTTCTTACGACGGGCACCGCTAAAACGCCAGGAGCTCTGGAGGCGAGAAGGGGTTGCCCCACGGGGTATTGACCGTGAGGTGGTGGAAATAATGCACCGCACTCATATCGGTGTTGACCAGGACTACCAGAACCTGCTCAAGCAGGGGGTCAGGGCAGCACTAGCTGATGGCTGGGGAGGTAGTATGATTGCTACCGAGCTTCAGGACATCCTATTCGGTACGCCGGCGCCTCTGCTGAGCCAGGTAAACTTGGGAGTGCTCAAGGAAGACGAGGTAAACATTATTATTCACGGTCACGAACCGCTCCTTTCTGAAATGGTTGTTGCTGTGGCTCAGGAGCCTAAGATGGTAGAGCTGGCTAAATCTAAAGGGGCTAAAGGGATAAACCTGGCCGGAATCTGCTGTACCGCCAATGAGGTATTGATGCGCCACGGAATACCTCTAGCCGGCAACTTCTTACAACAGGAGCTGGCGATCGTGACCGGGGCAGTTGATGCCATGGTGGTGGATATCCAGTGCATTATGGAATCCCTGCCGGATATCGCCCAGTGCTATCATACCAAGGTTATTACCACTTCACCTAAAGCTAAGATAAAAGGTGCCCTCCATATTGAATTCAATGAGCACAGGGCTGTGGAGTCAGCCAGCGAGATAGTGAGGACGGCGATTGAGAACTTCCCCAACAGGGGCGGTAATGTCCGGATTCCCAAAGAGAAGCAGGACCTTATTGCCGGCTTCAGCCATGAGACCATCAACTATCTGCTGGGCGGCCTGTTCCGGGCTTCCTACCGACCATTGAACGATAATATCATCAACGGTCGAATCAGGGGGGTGGCTGGTGTTGTCGGTTGCAATAACCCCCGGGTTACGCACGACGATGTTCACGTTAGAATGATTAAGGAACTTATAAAGAACGATGTGCTGGTAATTCAAACGGGTTGTAGCGCTATGGCTGCTGCCAAGGCAGGACTCCTGCTTCCAGAGGCGGCAGCACAGTATGCTGGTGAGGGGCTGGCTTCTGTATGTGAGACGGTAGGTATCCCGCCGGTACTTCACATGGGTGCCTGTGTGGATAACAGCCGTATCCTGATGGCGGCGACGGCTATGGTCAAGGATGGTGGTCTCGGTGATGACATCAGCGACCTGCCGGTGGCCGGGGCTGCCCCTGAGTGGATGAGCGAAAAGGCAATCTCCATCGGGCAGTACTTTGTCGCCTCCGGGGTATTCACGGTGTTTGGGGTGACCTGGCCTACTACAGGCAGTAAGGAAGTAACCGATTTCCTGTTCAAGGATATGGAGGAGAAATACGGTGGTAAGTGGGCTTTTGAACCAGACCCCATTAAGGCGGCCCACATGATGATTGAACATATTGATAAGAGGCGCAAGGCTTTAGGCATTGATAAGGCTAGAGAGAGGGTGCTCTATGATATGGCGATGAGGCGGGAGTTGGATGCGGTCTAAGCACCGGGCTTACCGAAATTAAACGGAGGGTTTAAGAGAGATGTCTAAGATAATTGCATCAGCAGCGATTAGAGGGGCGCATAAGATTGTAGACCGGGCTGATAAAAAGTGGCAGCAGGCAATGGACAGGTGGGGAGCCAATGAACCGGTTGGTTTTCCGAATACTGCCTATTACCTGCCCGTAATCTACGGCATATTAGGCATTAAGGTAGAAAAACTTGGTGATATGGAGGAGGTACTAAAAAAGTGCAAATCCATACTGCCGCCAATGGTGAGGGAAACTCACCCGCTCCCCTATCTGGGGCCAGCCCTGGACGCTGGCATGGCAACCCTCTTTGCTGAGGAAATAATCGAAGCCATTCGGTATCTGGAGCAGCCAGATTTTTACACAAAGCAGGAAGATATTACTGAGAATAACATCTGGCTGGGTGCCGCCGATGATATCATCCTCAGAAGGAGGGGCATTGAGTTTGTTGATGGCACTGCTCCCGGCTTTGCTGCCATACTTGGTGCGGCACCTACCAATGAGATAGCCGTCAAAATAGCTCAGGAACTCCAGCAGAAGAACCTGTATGTGTTTATGGCGGCTGAATATAACGGCAAGAGATTTGCTGAGCAGCTTGTCGAGGCTGGGGTGCAGATTGGGTGGCCGACCCGGCTGGTCTCCTTCGGCCCCGATGTAAGCGCTACAGTTTTTGCTATGGGCTTCGCCACCAGAGCGGCAATGTCCTTTGGCGGCATTGAAGCTGGCGATTTCAGGAAAATCCTCATCTATAATAAGGACCGAATCTTTGCCTTTGCCTTGCCTTTGGGCTATGTTACTGATGAATGGTATGCCAATGCTGCCGGGGCAATCAACTGGGGATTCCCGGTCATCGCTGATACGCCGATACCCGAAATCCTGCCTACCGGGGTATGCACCTATGAGCATGTCGTGTCCAATGTGCCCCACGATAAAATTGTATCCAGAGCCGTAGAAGTAAGGGGACTCAAGGTTACGGTGGCTGAGGTGCCGATTCCTCTTGCCTACGGTGCTGCCTTTGATGGCGAGAGGGTTCGGGGCGAAGATATCTATCTGGAGTGCGGTGGAGGCAGAACGCCAATGGTGGAGTGGGTTACCAGCAAGCGGATGGATGAAGTTGAGGACGGAAAGATTGAAGTGTTCGGGCCTGAGATAACTGACGTCCCTCCTGGTTCCAGACTGCCCTTGGCTATCGTTGTTGAAGTTGCCGGGAGAGCGATGCAGGAGGACTACGAGCCTATTCTGGAGCGTCAGATTCATCATCTTATCAACTACGCTCAAGGACTGATGCACATTGGACAGAGGGATATCGCCTGGCTGCGAGTGAGTAAGCAGGCGGTAGAAAAGGGCTTTAAACTCTCTCACATCGGGGTTATTCTCCACGCCAAACTGCACCAGGATTTTGGCCGGATATTTGATAAGATGCAGGTCAAACTCTATACCAGGGAAGATGATGTGAAGAAGATAGCGGAGAAAGCTAGGGCAGTATATGCAGAGAGAGATGCCCGGATTGAGGGCATGACCGACGAAACTACTGACATCTATTATTCGTGCACTCTATGTCAGTCCTTCGCTCCCAGCCATGTTTGCGTCATCAGCCCTGAAAGAACCGGGCTCTGCGGTTCCTATAACTGGATGGACTGTAAAGCTGCCTATGAGATTAATCCCACCGGACCTAACCAACCAGTGGCGAAGGGTGAAGTTATCGATGCCAAACTGGGGCAGTGGAAAGGGGTAAACGAGTTTGTCAAAAAGGCTTCCCGAGGTAAGATAGACCACTATAACTTCTACAGTATTGTGAATGACCCCATGACTACCTGTGGCTGCTGTGAGTGTATCGCCGCTGTCCTCCCCCTGTGCAACGGGATAATGACGGTAAATCGTGAATATACGGGTGAAACTCCCTGCGGGATGAAGTTCACCACTCTAGCCGGGACCATTGGTGGTGGCTTGAGCACCCCTGGCTTTGTTGGACACGGCAAATACAATATCTGCCAGAGAAAGTACCTTATCGGTGACGGCGGCTTGTTAAGAATGGTCTGGATGCCCAAGATGCTGAAGGAGGAAATTGGCGAGCGAATTAAAGTCAGGGCTGCGGAGATGGGTGTACCCAACCTTCTCGATATGATTGCTGATGAAACGGTGGGGGTTACTGAGGAGGCGATTCTTCCCTTCCTGCAGGAGAAAGGGCACCCCGCCCTCAGTATGCCGCCAATACTGGGCTAGGAGAGGATTTCTTGGGACTAGCGGTATTTGAAAAAAACTCGGGAAGGGGGTATAAGAGATGCCACTTACGGGAATAGCGATATTTAAATTACTGCCCAAAACCAACTGTAAGAAGTGCGGCGAGCCAACCTGTCTTGCCTTTGCCATGAAACTGGCCGCCGGAAAAGCCGAACTGAGTCTTTGTCCTGATGTTTCTGAGGAAGCGAAGGCCCAACTGCAAGAGGCATCAGCACCCCCTATCCGGCAGGTCACTATTGGCGTTGGCGATAGGGCATTGAAGGTTGGTGGCGAGACGGTTATGTTCCGCCATGAAAAGAGGTTTGAAAACCCTCCTGGTCTGGCTCTCCTCATCAAGGATACTATGGCAGACTCTGAGGTTGATGCCAGATTGGAGAGATTTAAACGCCTCCAGTATCAGAGGGTAGGTCTTACTCTTCGTCCTGAGCTGATAGCCATAAAGGACGAGTCAGGAGATGCCGGCAAATTTGCGGCACTAGTCAATAAAGTGAAGCAGAATAGTGATGCTAACATTATTCTGATGAGCACCAATCCTGATGTTCTGGCGGCTGGCGTAGCGGCTTGTGCTGACCGAAGACCGCTGGTATACGCAGCGACTAAGGATAACCTGAGCCGTGTGGCTGATTTAGCCAAGCAGAATTCATGTCCAGTAGCCGTAAAAGCCTCTGGTCTTGAGGAAGCTGCTGACCTGACGACCAAATTAGGCGAGTCCGGTATAAATGACATTATTATTGATTCGGGGGCAAGAACCGTCCGCCAGGCGTTTGAGAACCAGATAATCATCAGGAGTGCTGCCTTAACCAAGAAGTTTCGGCCTCTGGGCTTCCCTACTATTGTTTTCCCTTCGGAAATGACTGATAACCCAATGAAGGAAGCCGTGATTGCCTCTATGTTTATCGCCAAGTACGGTGGGATTATCGTGCTCTCCGATTTTCAGGGAGAAAGCCTGTTCCCTCTGCTCGTGGAAAGACTGAATATCTATACTGACCCCCAGCGGCCGTTAGCCACCACTCAGGGGATCTATGAAATTGGCAGTCCCAACGAAAATTCGCCGGTGCTCATCACCAGCAACTTTTCCCTCACCTACTTTATTGTCTCTGGTGAGATAGAAAACAGCAAGGTTCCAAGCTGGCTTCTGGTTATGGATACTGAAGGGCTCTCGGTTATGACCGCCTGGGCTGCCGGGAAATTCGTGGCGGATGCTATCGGACCATTTGTGAAGAAGAGCGGGATTACGGACAAGGTTAAACACCGCAAGCTGGTAATCCCGGGGTATGCGGCGGCGGAGAGCGGGGGGTTAGAAGAGGAATTACCTGGCTGGGAAATTCTGGTTGGTCCCAGAGAGGGGGCACATATACCAGCCTATCTGAAGATGTGGAAACCATAGGGGGAAAGATGATCCTTATTGCGGAAAATATAAATATCATGTCCAAGACTCTTGGACCGGCACTGAGGGAGAGAAACCCCAAGCCTATTCAGGAGATGGCCAAGGCTGAGGCTGAAGCCGGGGCAGATTACCTCGACTTAAATATTGGTCCGGCACGCAAAGCCGGGGATGAGATGATGGAATGGGTGGTCAAAACAGTGCAGGAAGTCACCGACTTGCCACTATCCCTTGATACCACCAATCCGGTGGCTATGGAGGCTGGATTGAAAGCCTGCAAAAGCAAAGCCCTGATTAATTCTATTTCCCTTCAGCCCGATAGGTTAGAGGCGGAGCTACCCCTGGTCAAGAAATACAATGCTGATATGATTGGGTTATTGTGGGGTACCGAGGGAATGCCCAGAGATGCCAATGAGAGGTGTATGCTGGCTGTTGACCTAGTCTATAAAGCCAATGAAATGGGTATCCCTAATGAGAACATCTGGATTGACCCGATAGCGAGCCCGGTATCAGTGGAAATAAACCAAGTGAAATCCTGCGTGGAATTTATGAGCATGCTGAATGACATTGCCCCCGGGTGTAAGTCTACGGTGGGGCTATCCAATGTTTCTAATGGCACTCCCGCCAACCTCAGGCCAATGCTGAATCGGACCTATCTGATAATGCTGATGAGGTACGGGCTTTACTCAGCTATAGTTGATATTTTTGACACCGAACTGGTGAAGATAGCCAGAGGCGGAATGCCAGAGATTGTTAACCTGGTGTATCGGGTAATGGATGGCGAGAAGCCCGACCTTACCTCACTGAGTCCGAAAGAGGTAGAGTATGTAAAAACGGTCAGGGTTCTTACCGGTGAATCGCTCTATTCCCATTCCTGGCTTGAGATATAATAAAAAAATACAGCTATTAAAAGTGTCTTGATTATAGGGGGTGAGGTTAATAGTAAACAATTTTGGAAAGAAAGGTAGTTAGATGGTTAAGGAACTGCCGATAGTCTGGTTGCAGGGAGCTGCCTGTACTGGGTGCACAATTTCTTTGCTGAATTCAGCCAGCCCTACCATCAAGAATATCCTTATTGACCAGGTAATTCCCGGAGTACACGTAAATCTGAGGTTCCATGCTACGGTAATGGCTGGCGCCGGTGAGCTAGCCATCGAGGAATTGGAGGACACGGCTAAGGAAAAGAAGGGGGAGTATGTCCTGATTGCTGAAGGAGCCATCCCCACGGCTACGGAGGCGGTATACGGCGCTATCGGGGAGCGGGATGGCAAGCCAGTCAGTATGCAGACCAGACTGGAGGAGCTGGCTGGGAATGCGATGGCGGTTCTGGCGGTGGGCACCTGTGCCGCATTTGGTGGCATCCCGGCGGCGGCGCCTAATCCTACCGGCTGTAAGCCGGTGAGTCAGATACTCAAGGCTAAGGGCATTGATAAACCACTGATAAATATTCCCGGCTGTCCCCCCCACCCTGACTGGATTGTTGGGACAATCGCCAGCATCTTATTGTACGGTCTGCCTAAAGCTGAAGACCTTGATGATAATCTGAGACCGTTAGCGTTCTACGGTAAGTTAATTCATGAAAACTGTCCCCGTCGCGCCTACTTTGATGAAGGCAAGTTTGCCAAGAGACCCGGCGATGAGGGGTGTCTGTATGAACTTGGTTGCAAAGGACCGATAACCTATGCTGATTGCCCTATAAGACGATGGAATAACGGAACGAACTGGGTTATCGGTGCCGGTGCTCCCTGTAATGGCTGCACCCAGCCTGAATTCCCCGAGCTGACCTCACCTTTCTATGAGAAACTCAAGGATGTTGACCTGCCCGTCATTGGTGCTTACTGGCTGCCTGACAAGGAGAAGAAGTAGTGAGTAAGATAGTGATTGACCCGATAACCAGAATTGAAGGTCACCTGAAGATTGAGACAGTCGTGGAGGATGGGGTAGTTAAGGAGGCGCGGAGCACGGGTAACCTTTTCCGCGGGCTTGAGCTCATTTTGAGGGGCAGAGACCCCAGGGATGCCCAGATAATCACCCAGCGCATCTGTGGAGTTTGTCCTCAGTCTCATGGCGTAGCGGCTGCCCTGAATTTGGACAGCGCTTTTGGCATCAGTGATAAGATACCGGACAATGCCCGAATCATCCGGAACCTTATTCAGGGAGCGCATGTTGCCCAGGACCACGTTCTCCATTTTTATCATCTGGCGGCACTTGACTATGTGGATGTAACCGACGTTGCCAGATACGAGGGCAAAGACTCCGCTCTGAATTCGGTAAAGGATTTTATTTCCCGGGGGGAGCTGGGTCCTTTTACCCCACGGTATGAGGGAGACTACCGACTACCACCCGAGGTCAACCGGCAAGCAGTGGCTCACTACATTGAAGCCCTTGAAATCAGACGCCTGGGACATGAGATGGTCAGCATATTTAGCGGGAAAATCCCCCACAGTGTGGGCATTGTGCCCGGCGGCGTTACGGCTACTCCGACTGTGGACATGGTAACCTCTTTCCTGTGGAAACTCAGGCGGCTTCAAGACTTCATCAATAATGCCTATATTCCCGATGTCCTGGCTGTAGCCAGTGTCTATTCTGATTACCTTGAGATTGGGGTTGGTTGCCGGAACCTCCTGTCTTACGGAGCTTATGACCTGGAAGGGAATAAGGCGGATTATGCGGTGAGAAAGCGATTATTCAGTCAAGGGGTTACCTCGGCTGACCTCAAGCCAGGGAAATTGGACATAAGTAAGATAACCGAGAGTGTGAAGCACTCGTGGTATCAGGATTCCTCATCGGGCAGGCATCCTTCTCGGGGAGAGACTAAGCCTGAGTATGGCAAAGAGGGTGCCTATTCATGGGTGAAGGCGCCACGCTATGACGGGAAGGTCTATGAAGTTGGCCCGCTGGCTAGAGTGGCCGTCACCTATGCTAACGGCGACCCGGTGATGAAGAAGCTGGTCGATTCTTCATTAGCCCAACTGAACGCGCCGCCTTCAGCCCTTTTCTCGGTAATGGGGCGCCATCTAGCCCGAGCTCTATCGGCTAAATTCATTGCTGATAGTATGGAGAAATGGCTTCTGGAGTTAAAACCGGGAGAGCCGACCTTTGTTGAGTATACCATCCCTGAAGAGGGTTTTGGGGCAGGCTTGACCGACGCCTCTAGGGGCGCTCTGGGCCACTGGATTGAGATAAAAGACCGTAAAATAGCCAACTACCAGTGTGTCGTGCCCACCACCTGGAATGCCTCGCCCAGGGATGATAATGGAACCCCCGGTCCTATTGAACAGGCGATAATTGGTACTAAAATAAAGGATAAGGATAACCCCTTTGAAATCGTGCGAATTGTCCGTTCCTTTGACCCCTGTCTAGCCTGTGCGATACATTGATTGTCTCCAAGGTCTTGGAATTCTGGTCATCAGGAGGATAGATGATTCTTTCAAAGCAAAAACCCTGGGAAGAAATTTTAGGCTATCTAAACGATGAGAATAGCGTCTTTATTCTGGGGTGTAATGGCTGTGCTCAGGCTTCCGGTACGGGTGGTCCCGAGCAGGTAAAGGAGATGAAAAGCAAGCTGGAGGAAGCCGGTAAAAAGGTCACCGGCTCCAGCGTGGTTGATTTCCTCTGCGAGAAGGCGCTGGTGAAATCGAAGCTGAGGACTAAGATAGAGCAGATTAAAGCGGCTGATTCGATACTGGTTATGACCTGCGGTGTGGGGGTACAGGCGGTAGCCGCCGCAGTAAACAAGGTCTGTCACCCGGCCTGCGATACTATCAATCTGGGGGGAAGCCGGGGAGAATGGACGGGTAGCGAAAGGTGCCTGGAGTGCGGCGAGTGCTTACTCGAGTATACCGGGGGGATATGTCCATTGACCGCTTGCACCAAGGGATTAACCAATGGTCAGTGTGGCGGGGCATCCAATGGGAAATGCGAGCTTAGCCCGGAGAAAGACTGTGGCTGGGAATTGATTTACCACAGATTAAAGGCTTTGAACCATCTGGACAAACTGAGGAGATTTATCCCGCCCAAGGATTACAGTAAAATGATGCCCGATGTTAAAACTATGGCTACATCCCGTTGGGCGCTAGAGCGAACCAGCGAGAAGGAGAAGGCTTAAGATGAGCTTGCAGTCAGTTCTGGAATCGGGGAAATTTGCCATTACGGCTGAAGTCGGACCATTAAAGGGTACTGATACTGTAGAGATAACTGAGGCGGCTGAGGCTTTACGGGGAAGAATAGATGCGGCTAATATCACCGACCAGCAGAGCTCGGTGATGAGGCTTGGCTCATTGGTTACCTGCCACCTGCTGAGAGAAAAAGGGCTTGACCCAATATTCCAGGTGACCTGTCGGGACAGAAACCGAATAGCCCTGCAGTCAGACCTGTTGAGTGCTCATGTCCTGGGAGTTGAAAATGTCTTGGCTATCACCGGTGACCTGCCTTCGCTTGGCGACCATCCTCAAGCCAAGCCGGTTTACGATTTGGACTCGGTGCAGCTCCTCTGGCTAATAAGCCGGTTGAACCAGGGCTACGATATGGTCGGCAATGAGCTAAAGGGGAAGACTAATTTCTTTCCCGGCGCGGTGGTAAACCCCGGAGTCAATACTGAGGCTGGTTTTGAACTACAGCTCATTAAGATGGAGAAGAAAATCAACGCTGGCGCCAGGTTTTTCCAGACTCAGGCAATCTATGAGGTTGACAAGTTTGCCAGATTTATGAAAAGGGTGGAGGGGTTCAGAGTGCCTGTTTTAGCTGGCATAATACCACTGAAATCAGTGGGTATGGCCCGATATATGAATAAAAACGTAGCCGGGGTCTTTGTGCCTGAGGAATTGATTAAGAAAATGGCTGACGCTAAAGATAAGACCCAGACCGGCATACAGATTGCGGCTGACCTGATTAAGGAGCTTAAGGGTATCTCTCAGGGCGTTCATATTATGGCTATTGGCTGGGAGAAAAAGGTGCCCCAGATACTGGATGCCGCCGGACTCTAAGAGAATCTTCCTTGATGAAGAACGGACACTTCGCTTTGCCCGAACCGAAGGGTTATGACCAAGCCTATGAGCTTGCCTATAAACTTGCCAGTGAGAAGCTAGCTAGGATTGATGATATTGGAGAGCAGTGCCGCAAGAGTGGCACCCGCTATCAGGTGATGGGTCCCCGAAAGGCAATCATCGTCCAATATCTGAACCAGTCATACCTGGTCACCCTGCCAGATGTCAGGGTCTCATTGATGGATAGCAGGGAGGAAGTTCCAATAAGGGAAAAGCTTCTCATCCTTCATTATTTCATCTCAGCAAAGGGCACCCCGCCTACGGGTAGACTGATTACCTTCAGGGAACTGCCGGAAGGGAAAGTCTACTCACCAACTTTCTCCAGAAGGACCATCAAGCCTCTCTTGGATAACTTTGGCAAAGACCCCCACCGACTAGTCGAAATTAGCCAGAGACTGGGAGGTCATAAGTCAGACTATGGTGATGCGGCGGTAACCATAGACGCCTTCAGCCGTGTGCCGATAACTATAGTCTTGTGGCTGGGTGATGATGAGTTTGCTCCTCAGGGAAATATGGTATTTGATGCCAATATTTCTGATTACCTCTCAACCGAAGATATAACCGTGCTTTGTGAAACCATCACCTGGAGGTTAATCAGATACTTAAGAGAAGTATGAACGTAACATCAATTATTCTGGCTGGTGGTAAAAATCTGCGGCTGGGTAGAAACAAAGCTCTGGTGATTCTTGATGGTAAAAGCCTGCTAGAGCACGTTGTCGAACGGCTCAGACCACTAACCGAGCGGATTTTGATAATAGCTTCTCGAGGACAGTCCGACCTATCGGTTACCGGTGAGGTAGAAATCTTGCTGGACATTTACCCTGATAAGGGTCCCCTCGGAGGTATCTATACTGGCTTGCTGGTTTCTCAATCTTCACATAGCATTGTGGTCGCCTGCGATATGCCTTTTCTAAATACGGAGCTGCTGCGCTATATGCTTGAGCTGTCCGGTGACTTTGATGCGGTTGTCCCCCGATTAGAAGAGGGAATGATAGAACCGCTCCATGCCGTATATTCCAGGAACTGCTTGGACAATATGAAAAAACAGTTGGAGTGCAACCAGCTTAAAGTCCATTCCTTTCTTAATACAGTGCGTGTGAGATATGTTGAACGAGCCGAAATGCAGAAGCTAGACCCTCAGCTTTTATCCTTCTTTAATATAAATTATCAGTCAGACCTGGACCGAGCTATCGCTCTACGGCGAAGGGAGACATTGGCTAGATAAAACCCGGCGCTATTCATCTCACCCTCCGTTGTCTTTACAAACTTCCGCTTATAGTACTCTTGGTTATTGACAAACGACATATTTAGGGCTATAATATGGACTACTGTCACTGAAATCGGAGGGCTGTTATTTATAATATCCTCTGTGTCGGAGGTAAGTCTTCCTTAGAGCAGGAACTCACCTTAGCTTTAACTGAGAACTTCAATGTAGTCAGTGTTCCAGACTATTTTGAAGCGCTGTGGAGATTAGATGAGTTCAAGCCTGACCTGGTCATTATGAATGTAGAGTTGCCATGGCTGGATGGTTGGCGGGCGTGTTACTGGCTACACCAGATATTTGGCATTCCTGTTCTGCTGTTAGGTTTGGAGAAAAACGATGAGACCTGGGTAAGGGCAGTGCAAGCCGGAGCCGATTTCTATTTTAGAATGCCTTTCAGCCGGCTGGAGTTAACGGCGAGAGTAAGGGCTATATTACGCCGCTACAAGAAGAGGTTAAATACCACATTTAGAAGTTAATCAGGGAAGTAACTCGTCATACTCTCTAGCCAAGATGCGGATTACCGCCGATTCATCGCGTAGCGCCTTGGCATAGTCAGTGTTTGCCTTCTCCAGCTCTCCTAAATTTTCGTAGGCGACCGCTCTATTATAAAAGAACCTGGCATTAGAGGGATAGAGCTCTATTGCTCTTGAATAATATCTGATAGCCCTATCAAACTCTTGCCTATTGAGGTGCCGGTTTCCCAGAATATAGAGTGTTATGGCGTTGACGCAGTGGTCAGGCAGATAACACACCTCCCCCTGATGATGGAGTTCTGGCAATTCCTGGTCTTCAATCTGCCAGACTCCGCCTCGTTTCACCTGTAGCCCTACTCTTCTATGCTTGATATCCTTTGAACCGTACCATAAATCGACAAAGCGCAGGCGGTGGTTCTCAAGTCTCGCCAGAACGGCAGTGTGGGGCACATATCTTCCCTCTTCATCGATAACTACCTCAATGACACCTACATCGAGACCGAGTAGCCGACCCAGCAGGGTAAATAGCTTGGCATAACCGAGACAGTCGGCGCTACCCTGTCGTAGAACCTCTCGGAGGTCAAAGACCCTGCCTCTCTTCACGTTTATCCTGATAAAATCGTAGAGCCAGCCGATGAGTTTAACCTCGAGCCGGCTTTTATAGTGGCGGCTCCTTATCTTCTTTAGTCTCTGCCAGATTGTATCTTCACCCCCGGCAGTAAATGCTGAAGAAACATTTTTGAGCCTGCTTGGCGGCTCAGGTCTATGCCAGCTATTAATTACTGCCGCCAGTTCCTCCATCTCGGGTACATCATCAAAGGCAACCGGTATATTCTTGCGCTGCATTCTTAAACCCGGTCTATTATATTTTATTTCTTGTCCTATGGTATAATTCGGGAGAAGCAAGAGGAGGTCTAGAATATGGGTGATGCTCTGAGCGAAGCATACGGCATAGTCCAGTGCAAAGAGTGCCCTTGGTATAAGTCCTGTGTCATCCCACTGAGGTTCACGGCTGAGGACATCCGCCGGCAGGTGGAGTCGGCATCGCCGGGAATGAACATCCCTTCACAGGCTGACCTTGGCATACAAAACCTTTTATCCAGTATGGCAATTGCTGCCCAGAACTCACTGCTGGAAGGCTGTCCTGTCTTTATTGACCGCTTGCGGGCTAACCCCAATCTTGCCCAGCGTATCAAGGAAATGATGCAGAACTGGGGCAAAGAGGAATAACCAGAGTTTTGTAGCTCTTCATTCGGAACAAACAAAAAAGAAACATTGAATAGAATTCGTGGAGAGTGAAATGACTGAGGATATCAAGATAAAGGAAAACCAGCTGGCTACTCTAAGAGAACGCCGGGAAAAAGTGCAGGAGATGGGTGGTGGAGAGCGTGTGGAGGCGCAGAAAAAGAGGGGCAAGCTAACGGCTCGGGAGCGCATATACGCCCTGCTGGACAAGGACTCCTTTCGTGAAACCGGTATGTTCGCCAAGAGCCGGGGAGCGGTCACTGACATCCCTGCCGATGCGGTGGTTACTGGCTATGGCAAAATTGATGGCAGAAAGGTGTATATCTTCTCTCAGGACTTCACCAGCACCGGAGGCACACTGTCAGAAATCCATTCAAAAAAGATTTGCAGTGTGCTGGACAACGCCATGAAGGCAGGTTGTCCCGTTATCGGCATAAATGACTCTGGTGGTGCCAGGATTCAAGACGGGGTTGACGCTCTGTCCGGGTATGGTCAGATTTTTTACCGAAATGTCCGGGCTTCCGGAGTAATCCCTCAGATATGTGCTATCTTGGGACCGAATGCTGGGGGTGCTGTGTACTCTCCCGCGCTGATGGACTTCATCTTCATGGTCAAGGGTATAAGCCATGCCTTCATTACCGGACCAAGGGTGGTCAAGGCAGTAATGGGGCAGGAAATCAGCGAGGAGGAATTGGGTGGGGCTATAGTGGCTCAGCGAAAGGCTGGAGTTGCCTGTCGCTCGGAGAATAGCGAAAAGGAATGCTTCCAGAGCATAAAGGAATTACTGAGTTATCTGCCATCAAGTAACCGGGAAAAGCCACCAAAGATTGATTGGGGCGATAAGCCCGACCGTAAGGACGGTTCTTTATTTGCTCTCGTTCCCGCTTCGCCGAATAAGCCCTATGATATGCACAAGCTCATCGAAAGAATCTTTGACCAGAGCCAGGAAGGTAAGAACTATTTCGAGCTATTCCCCCTGTTTGCCACCAATATCATCACCTGTTTCGCCCGGCTGAATGGGTGGTCGGTTGGCATCATTGCCAACCAGCCGATGTCAAAGGCGGGGTGTCTGGATATTGATGCCAGTGATAAGGCATCCCGGTTCATCAGGTTCTGTGATGCCTTTAATATCCCAGTTATCAATCTGGTTGATGTCCCCGGATACCTGCCCGGGACTGACCAGGAGTGGGGGGGAATAATCAGACACGGGGCGAAGATGCTTTATGCCTATTCAGAAGCAACGGTACCCAAAATTACGCTCGTCATTAGAAAAGCCTATGGCGGCTCATACCTTGGGATGTGCAGTAAGGACTTGGGTGCCGATTTTGTCTTCTGCTGGCCCTCTACCGAGCTGGCGGTGATGGGGGCGGAGGGAGCTGCCCCGATAATATTTAGAAGAGAGCTGGAGAAAGCCGAAGACCCCGAGAAGTTATTAGAGGTAAAAATTAAGGAGTACCGGGAGGAGTTTGCCAATCCTTATAAAGCGGCGGAGCATTTACACGTTGATGATGTGATTGACCCGGCAGAAACAAGGCCAAGGCTGATAGAGGCTCTGGAAATGACGCTGGATAAGGTAGAAGACAGACCCCTCAGGAAGCACGGCATTATGCCGGTATGATTTTTAGCGGATTTAGTCCATCCCTCTTAAATACCCCTTATTTACTTTCAGGATATTGGGGCGGTGGTGGCTAATTTTTCTTAACCGCCCAGGTTGCATTCGAACAGAAAAGGAGTCTAAGAGGGGCACTAGCCCATCTTTTTTTGTATCTCCCCCTCTCCTTTTAAGTAGCGAAGGGACAAAATGTTATGTAAGAGGGACTGCGCCCCTCTCAGTATACGAAACGTTACATTATATATAATATACTTTGAGTCCTCGCTTTCTTCCAAAACATTACTAGGAATTGGTGCACCTAAGGCAACGAGAAGGGTTATCTTTCTATCCTGCAATCGCTCGATTTCACTGCTTATCCTCTCCTCTTTCTCGCTAAATTCCTTCGACTTAGTGTTCAGCTCAATGGCCTCCTTATCATTCCTCAATCTGTGCTCTACTTCGCGCCGCCGCCTATCCTCCTTGGTGTATATAAGC
>Ga0129301_1000188_pt1 | contig 32481 bp, 31 predicted proteins | sample ConPoolayeHmetaG_FD_94489 | JGI IMG/M metagenome (GOLD analysis project Ga0129301, IMG submission 94489) | Hot spring microbial mat communities from California, USA to study Microbial Dark Matter (Phase II) - Cone Pool mat layer H metaG ...
CAGTATACTTTTTTGCTTAATAAACGATCTGCTCTTGTTCAACAACCAGGAGATTTATGTGTGCCGGGTGGAGGAATCAAACCCGCGGATAAACTGCTGCAAAAAATTCTGGCAATGGTCCTTCTTCCCTGGATAAAAAAGGGGGCCTGGTTATTGGCCAAACAAAGAGGGAAAGGAATTTATGAAAAAATTCTCTTGATATTGAGTAACGCTTTAAGGGAAAGCTGGGAAGAGATTCGTCTTCATCCCCTTAATATAGAATTCTTGGGCGCCCTTCCTGCGTATCGTTTGCAATCAAGACGCTGGATCATGTTTCCAGTTGTGGGCCGAGTTAAAAAAGCTTGGAGACCAAAATTAAGCTGGGAAGTGGAAAAAATAATTCCCATACCTTTAGCAGCTTTCTTTGAAGCAGCAAATTATGCTCTTTATTCCTTAGAGGTTCCAGAAAATTTAAAGGCCCAGGGAATTCCCGATCCTTGGGAATTTCCCTGTTTTGTTTACAAAATGAATGGGGCAGAAGAAATACTCTGGGGGGCGACCTATATGGTAATCCGTTCTTTCTTCCATATTATCTTTCCTTTTCCCTTACCTTCTCCTAATGGGCAAAGGATAATTCGTCGTCCCTTGTTAACAAATTATTTTTCAGGTTCCCAAAATTGAAGCATAACTAGCCAATTCCGCAAAAAATGTAAAAGGGAGGCCATATGGAAAGAAAAATTAAAAAAGTTGCCGTAATAGGAACTGGTACATTGGGTACCCAAATCGCCATTCAATGCGCTTCTTACGGTTACGAGGTTAAGGCCTATGATCAAAACCCGGAATCATTCTCCCAGACTATTCCCAAAGTCTTAAGGATGATGAAAATCTTGGGTAAAGGCCCAACCCTGCCTGTAGAGGAGTGGCAGAAAGCGGCCTCAAAAGTAATCTTAACAAAAGATCTGCCAGAAGCCTTAGCTGAAGCCGATCTGGTTATTGAAGCAGTCCCCGAAAATTTAGCCCAGAAACGTCAAGTTTTTGCCCAAATTGACGCTTTAGCTCCGCAGAAGGCTATCTTGGCTACTAATAGTTCTTCATTACCCATCTCGAAGATTGAGGATGCCACGCAGCGGCCGGAAAAATGTTTAAATATGCATTTTTATCAGCCAGCCGTAGGCATGAATATTGTAGATATAATGGGTGGGTCAAAGACTCTTCCAGAAACGATAGAGATGGCTAAAGAATTTGTGCGGTCATTAAATTGCATTCCTTTAACAGTTAAAAAAGAAATTCTGGGTTTTTGTTTTAACAGCGTGTGGCGGGCAATCAAAAAGCAGGCTCTTTTTATGTGGGCTAATGGGTTTGTGGATTTTCGCGATATAGACCGGGCTTGGATGGTATTCACGCAGATGAAACAGGGACCTTTTGGCCTAATGGATTTGGTAGGACTCGATGTGGTTTATGACATCGAAATCTCTTATTACAATGAGTCCCAAGACCCGCGGGATTATCCACCTTCAGCATTAAAAGAAAAAATAGCTCGCGGCGAACTGGGAGTTAAAACAGGGAAAGGGTTTTATACTTACCCTGATCCAGAGTACGCCCATCCCCATTTTTTATATGGTTGAAGCTTAACTTTCTTTTTCCTCTAAGGCGGCAAACTCTTTGAGTAGCTCCTTTTGTCGTTTGCTCAATTTGGTGGGTACTTTGATGACCACTTGCACATGTTGATCTCCCCGCCCAAAGCCATTTAAATGGGGGACTCCTTGCCCACGTAAGGTGAATACCTGGCTGCTTTGTGTGCCGGGGGGGATCGTTAATTTTTTGGTGCCGTTCAAAGAAGGTACTTCGATTTCTGCTCCCAAAGCGGCTTGGGTAAAAGAAATGGGGATTTGACAGAAAATATCATCTCCTTGTCGCTCAAAGAATGGATGCGGTTCAACATGCAGGACCACATATAAGTCTCCCGGTCGTCCCCCTCTCTCCCCTTCGCCTCCTTCGCCAGAAATTTTTAACCGACTTCCCGTATCAACACCAGCCGGTATTTTAATAGTTATCTTTTTAAGTTTTTTGACTTTGCCTGTGCCCCGACACTCCGTACAGGGGTAAGGAATAAAAAAACCTTGGCCCCGACAACGGGAACAGGTGGTGCGTAAAGTAAAAAATCCCTGGGAATGAGTGATTTGGCCGCTGCCATGGCAGGCGGGACAAGCTTCCCGTCTTGTGCCCGGCTGAATGCCGGTTGCTTTACAAGTGGGGCAGGATTCGGGGCGTTCGATTTCAATCTCTGTTTCTTTGCCCAAAGCGGCATCCAGAAAAGAAATGGTTAAATCATAGCGATAGTCGGGCCCCTTCTTGGGGCCTGCGCTTCGCCTGCGGCCAGTGGTAAAACCAAAAAATTCTTCAAAAATATCACTGAAACTCGTAAAGATATCTTCGAAACCGGCAAATCCAGAGAAGCCCGTGCGTTGCAGCCCTTCGTGGCCATACCGGTCATATAGTTCCCTTTTCTCGGGATCTCGCAACACTTCATAAGCTTCGGCCGCTTCTTTAAATTTTTCTTCCGCTTCTTTATTCCCAGGGTTACGGTCAGGATGGTATTGGAGGGCTAATTGCCGGTAGGCTTTTTTGATCTCTGCTTCTGTGGCATTGCGTGGTACTCCCAGAATTTCGTAATAATCCCTTTTAATCATTTGGACAAAAATTTTCCTCCTCAATTTTGAATATTAACATTTTAGAGTGTGATGTCAAGTTCTGGAATAAGCCGGCTTAATGGGCATCTATAGATTCACTTATTAAATGAACAGAGCGCGGGGTTGTGATTTTTATTTTTTTTGGATCTGGAGGAAAAGGGCGGAGTAAGGGGAAGAAGGGGGTTGGGGGAGTTAAATCCTTACATTAAGAATTATATTTAGTAAGCAGCTAGCTTTTTTTTCTGGCCAGCGGAGAAAGCTAAGAAGAAAAATTGGCAAATGGAAATTAAGCTTTTTATCGAGTAATCATTTTGTTGGGCAACCAAAGAGCTAATTCGGGAAATACACAGAGGAGGACTACACTTAACATTAGAATGACCACAAAGGGAGCAGAGCCAATGAGAATTTTAGAAATTGGTACATCCGGAGCAATCCCTTGGACAATATAAAGATTTAAGCCCACCGGAGGAGTGATTAGCCCTATTTCCATGTTAATAGTTACTATTACTCCGAACCAAATGGGATCGAAGCCGTAGTTAACAATTACAGGATGAAGAATAGGGTTAATGATTAAAATAATGGCCACGGGTGGTAAAAAACAACCCAAGATCAAGAGAAAGATATTTATTAAAAACATCAGCCCCCATTTAGAATACCCCAGGCTAACAATATATTGAGTAATCGCTTGCGTAACATAAAGTTTAGTCAAAACTGCGCCATAAAGAAAGGAGATAGAGATTATCAACATGATCATGGTATTTTCTTTAATAGTCCATCTTAAAATCTGGCGAAAATCCTTCCAAGAGGTCAGCCGATATACCAACATTACAATAATTAAAGTAGCCACTGATCCCACCCCTGCTGCTTCGCTTGGGGTTGCCCAACCACCATAAAGGCTACCCATGATTAAAAAAATGATCACTAAAAAAGGAATCACTCTGAAAAATGAAGAAAACTTTTCTTTCCAGGTGTAGGAGACATTTCCATAAAACTCTAATCCTTTTTGGTACGAGAATTTTTTTTCATCCTTTAAAAATCTTCCCCTAGCCCATTGGGAATAAATAACCACCCAAAAACACATAAAAATAGTAATTAAAATACCAGGAATAACTCCGGCTATAAAAAGTTTTCCAATAGAAGTCTTGGTGGCAATACCATAAACGATCATGGTTACACTGGGTGGGATAAGGATACCCAAAGTCCCTCCAGCAACAATACATCCTGTGGCTAAAGTATCGGGGTAACCTCGCTTGCGCATTTCCGGAATTCCCATAGTGCCGATAGCTGCGGCCGTTGCCGGACTGGAACCACAAAGTGCGGCGAAGATGGCACAAGAAACAAGATTGCTGATGGCTAAACCACCTGGCAAATTATACAACCAGCGATGAAGACTCTCATAAAGGTCTGATCCTGCCCGGGTCGCCCCGATAATCGTGCCCATAAGAATAAACAGGGGGATCGCTAAAAGGCCGAAATCATTTATTCCATCAAAAACGATGTGGGCAATTAGGTCAAACTGGGAGCGATCTAAAAAAAGTAAAATAAATCCTAAGGCCGGGACACCCAGGCCGAAGGCAATCGGCATACCGCTGAAAAGAAATATAAGAGTAATTGCGCCTATTATTCCTGCTAAAAGTAGCGGATCCATTATGAGTACCCTTTTATTTATTTTCAGATTTAGGCAACAATTTTTTTGACTGGTGAGCTATGCTTATCTCTTTTACATACTGCAAGGAAAGTAAAGTCATTCCCAAAGGGAGGAAGAAATAAGGGATGGCCAAGGGAACGCTCCATATAGACTCAGATTTCCATCCTTTGAAAAGGGCTTCTCCCCACATTGCCCATCCTCGCCAGGCCAATAAAATGCAAAAAGCCAAAGAGAGGTATGAGGTAATGATGGAAAGCCAAGAATTGAAAGAAGTTGGAAGCAGCCGCGTAACTAAGTCTATTTTAATATGTGCTCCATCTTTAAGGCCATAGGCTGCTCCCAAAAAAGTCGCCATAATTGTTAAATAAACTGTAGCTTCTATTTCCCAAATGGTGGGGGTTCTAAACAGATATCTCATTATGACTTCATAGGTAAGAATCAAAGCCGAAATCAAAATCGCTACGGCACTAAGATAGTAGAGAATCCGGTTCCAGCTTTCAATCTTCTCTCCTAAGGCAGAAAAAATTGTTTGCATTTTTCCTCTTTTTTAATCGCTCAAAAATCGGCGACCCTGCAGACTATTGGCAACTCAAGATTTTTTTATTTAACCGCCAAAGCCCTATCTAATAATTCCTTGCCGCCTTTAACTTTCTCGGCAAATTCTTTCCAGGCCGTTTTGGCGGCCACTGTTTTCCATAATTGCCATTCCTCCGGGGTCATATCATGAACTGTTACCCCTTTAGATTTAAATAGCTCGGTTACTTCCGTATCGTCTTTAATCGCTTCCTCCAAAGCAAACTTTTCTAATTCCCGCCCCGCTTGTTCAATTATTTTCTGATGTTCAGGAGAAAGTTTCTTCCAAGTAATCATACTGATTACAAATGGTTCGAGCATGTACCAGGTGGTAGTATGCCGAGGGGAGTTGTAAAACTTCACCTGTTCATATAGACGAAAAGATTCAAAAGAAGACGAGGAAGTCATACAAGCATCCAGCACGCCAGTCTGTAGAGCAAAATAAATCTCAGTTGAAGGCATGCTGGTGATAGCCGCTCCACAGCCATCATGGAGCATCTTTTCAAACATTTTTCCTGCCGCCCGAATTTTCATTCCTTTTAAATCTTCTGGCTTAATGACAGGTTTGCCTTTTGTAGCTAAACCTCCCCCACACCAAGCCCAAGTGATTATTTTCATCCCGTTGAGTTCACATAATTTTTCAATTTCTCTACCAATAGGGGCATCTTTCCACCGCATGGCTTGGTAATGGTCTTTAACCACGCAGGGCATAAGAGTGATGGAGAATTGGGGAATTTTGCCTGAAGCATAGTCGAGCGGATAAACCGAAAAATCTAAAGCTCCCTTGAGCAAGGCGTCATACTGCGGAACAGGCTTAAATAGAGCAGAAGCTGGATAGATTTCAAATTTCAAGGCACCTCCGGTTTGTTCCTCTACTTTTTTGGCAAAAATGCGGCATAATCTATCCCGAAAATCTCCTTTTTCAATAGTTCCTCCAGGCCATTGGTGAGATATTTTCAGGACCAGGGGTTTTTCTTTGGTCTGCGCTAAAACCTTTTGAACAGGATCACTCATCAATGTTAAAAAAAGAATAGTGATGATTAATAAAATTCCTTTCCTTTCCATAACCTCCTCCTTTCTTAAAAGTTATAAATATCCTTCCCCCTGAGCCAGGTTAAAAATTAGAAATAATTAGCTTCCTCCTGGACTGGCCGTTTTAGATAATTTATTTTTTTCTCAAATTTTGTCAAGCAAAAAATATTTCCTAAGGCAATGCCTCACTGGATGGTGGGTGATATAGTAAGGGAAATTAGTTCCCCTTATTTCACAGAGGCAAGCCTTTGGGGCTGGATACTTTTCAACAAAGGATAAATCCTTGCGCTATAAATTTATTCTATTGTCCATCTTGGAATTTCATAACTCTCCCTACCTCCTCTTAACTTAAGAGGGGAAAAAGGGGTGTTAAGGTATGAGGGGGATGAGGGAGTTAAATCCTTACATTAAGAATTAAATTTAGTTCGCGGCTAGCTTTTCCTTCTGGCCAGCGGAGAAAGGCGTGGTGAGGGATAGCTAAAAAAATGATATAAGGTTCTAACCTCGCTGAGGAGAGGGCAAGGCCCAAAGGGGAAAAGAGGCGAATTGATGTTTGCTCTTTACACCTGTGCGGATTTGCATTATTTTAAGAAAACTAAGCTAAACAAAGGGATTAAGAAGTGAATAAAGAAGGAAGAGGAAAGAAAATCAACCAAAATCATAACCACCATGACTCTTATAAAAAGAGTCGCCGGGCCTTATGGTGGGCTATCGGTTTAACGGCCAGCATTATGGTGGTGGAATTTGGCGGCGGATGGTGGGCTAACTCCTTGGCCCTCATGAGTGATGCCGGCCATATGTTGACCGATTTAATGGCTCTTTTATTGAGCTTATTCGCTCTCCAATTAACTATGCGTCCCCCTTCGGCTACCAAGACCTTTGGCCTTTACCGCATGGAAATCTTGGCCGCTTTAATTAATGGGACAGCTCTTATTCTGATCAGCAGTTATATTTTTTACGAGGCCTACCAGCGCTGGCAAAACCCTCCCGTAGTTGAAAGCAGTCTGATGCTCTTCATAGCCCTTTTGGGTCTGCTGGCCAATGGCTTAGCGGGCTTAATTTTAATGCGCCAAACTCATAGAAATCTTAATCTACGCGGTGCTTACCTGCATATATTAGGAGATGCCCTTTCTTCGGTGGGGGTCATTTTAGCAGGGGTGATTATTCATTTTACTGGGTGGTACACCATCGACCCGCTGATCAGTATCGCCATTTGTCTGGTGATCTTACGCGGCGCTTTCCTTTTAGTAAAAGATGCCGTAAATATTCTATTAGAAGCTGTTCCTAAAGATATCAACTTGAGCAACGTACAAGAAGCTTTGCTGGCCATTCCAGGAGTAAAGAGTTTGCACCATTTACATGTGTGGACTATTAGCTCTGGTAGGCATGCTTTGAGCGCCCATATCTTGGTGGGTGATATGCAAACTAGGAGCACAGACCAGATATTGAAAGAGATAAATCAAACCCTCCAAGAAAGGTTTCAAATTGCCCATAGTACTATTCAATTTGAATGCGAAGATTGTCAAGAAGGCTTGACCTGTCATTTTGATCGGGAGAACTAAAGAAAAACGGCAAGGAGAAAAAAGGCATGGAATATAAGACTATTAAATTTACTGAACCCCAAGCAGGCTTAGGGTTGCTGTTCTTAAATCGCCCCGAGCGCTTAAACGCCCTTAATTTGGAAATGGTTGAAGAATTGCATATTTTCTTCGGGCATCTCCAAAATAATGAAAGTATTAGAGTCCTAATTATCACGGGGGCGGGGCGAGGTTTTTGTGCCGGAGCTGACTTAAAGGATTCGCAGATATTAGGCGAAGGCGGAAAACTTCTAAATCAACCAGCCCAATACTTAGTGACTATCCAGAAAAAATTCGGAGACCTCATTTTAGAAATGCGGCACGCGCCGCAACCAATTATTGCCGCAGTTAACGGACCGGCCGCCGGAGGCGGCATGAGCCTGGCTTTAGCTGCGGACGTAATAATTGCTACACCGCAAGCTTATTTCGTCCCCTCCTTCATTAATATCGGTCTTTCTGCGGGAGAAATGGGATCTTCTTATTTGCTTCCTCGGGCCGTGGGGTTATCCCGAGCAGCGGAAATCCTTTATACGGGCCGGGTCGTGCCGGCTGCCGAAGCAGAGAAAATTGGGATGGTAAGTCAAATAATTGCGGAAGATAAATTGTTGGCCAAGGCGCAGGAAATTGCCCTGCAGATGTTGAGCAAGAATCCCTTAGGTCTGCGGCTTACTAAAGAGGTTTTAAATAACAATTTATTCGCTCCTTCTTTAGAAGCGGCGATTGAGATGGAAAATCGGAACCAAAGTCTTCTTTGCGCTCATCCTGATTTTTTAAAAGCAGTCCAAAATTTTAAGAAAGAAAAGAAATAATTTAGAAAAAGAAAGGAGATGAGGACATGCAAGTTTGGCGCGCAGATCAAATTGACTTTCTCGAATTTTCCATTCGGGGCAAGGAATACGATGTTAAGTTTTTTGGCGTCCAGGCTATAAAGGCCCCGACGGGAGAAACCCCTTATTGGGAAATTGAATTTGATGACGGCTCCCGCATGGTGACCAATGATTTAATTACTATAAGATTCACCAAGAAGAAAAAGTAGCCCCAGGCTAAGAAGAGGAGGGAAAAGATGGAGGGTGGAAGAGAGAAGCATGAAAAGATTACCAGGAAAATCAGAATTTATCTGGCGTTTGAACCTGTACGGGTTCTGGAAGGGATAGTCACCATCCCCAGTGCGCGAAGTCGTCTTTCTGATTTATTGAACGATGAGAAGACTTATCTTCCTCTCCAAGATGTTTCTGTTCCCGATGGATGGTTGAAATTTGGCGTTGATTTTGTCCTGCTGAACAAAAAAGAAATTAAAGCGGTCGTCGAACTTGGGTAAAATTTCTAAGTATCCCCGTTTAAGGCCGCCAGCGCAGCTTTGGTTTACGGTTAGCCAGAACCTCATCGAGGCGAGAGACTTTAGTTTTATGCGGCGCACTTTTTAAGAGCTCAGGGGCGGATTGCGCTTCTTGGGCAATTTTGATCATAGCCGAGATGAATTGGTCCAAAACTTCTTTAGGTTCTGTCTCGGTAGGTTCGATCATTAGAGCTCCGGAAACGACCAGAGGGAAGTAAATGGTGGGAGGATGAAATCCATAATCCATCAAGCGTTTCGCTATATCCAAAGCGTTGATTCCGTAACGAGTTTGGTTCCGGTCGGTAAACACACACTCATGCATACAGGGGTCATCATAAGGTAGATGGTAATAATCTTTAAGTTTGGCGCGCAGATAATTAGCATTGAGTAAAGCCACCAGACTAGCCTTCCTTAACCCTTCGGCGCCCATGGATAGAATATAAGCATAAGCGCGGACGAGTACACCAAAATTACCATAAAAAGACTTTACCCGGCCAATCGATTTCGGGCAATCATAATCTAAGCGAAAATAATTGCTTTCTTTAACCACCCGGGGAATGGGTAAATAAGGGGCTAAATGGTTTTTTACCCCCACGGGCCCTGCTCCCGGACCTCCCCCTCCATGGGGAGTAGAAAAAGTCTTGTGCAAGTTGAAATGCAGGACATCAACACCCATATCAGCCACGCGGGTCAAGCCGACCAAAGCATTGAGATTAGCACCGTCTAAATAAATTTGTCCACCTTTCTGATGCACGATTTCGGCGATTTGGACGATGTGCTCCTCAAATAAACCCAAAGTATTAGGGTTAGTTATCATTAAAGCCGCTACTTCTTCATCCATCTTGGCGGCTACATCTTCCGGAGACAAAACCCCTCTTTCGGTTGATTTTACTTGCACCACTTGGTAGCCACATATGCTGGAGCTGGCTGGATTAGTCCCATGGGCGGTATCAGGCACTAATACCTTGTGGCGCGGATGGCCTTGATCAGCCAGATAAGCTCTAATCATGAGCATGCCCGTTAATTCTCCCTGAGCGCCCGCAGCCGGTTGCAAAGTCACTTGGTCTAAACCGCTTATTTCGCAAAGGTATTGTTGCAGTTCATACATGAGCTGCAAAGCTCCTTGGGCTAGTTCTTCTGGTTGATAGGGGTGAGTTTGGGCGAATCCCGGGAGGCGGGCTAAATCTTCATTAACTTTAGGATTATACTTCATAGTGCATGAGCCTAACGGGTAAAGGTTGGCATCCAGCCCATAATTCCATTGGGACAAGCGGGTGAAATGCCTGACTACCTCCACCTCACTCAATTCGGGTACCCCTTCTAAATCTGGCCGAATTAATTTTGAGGGCCACACCTCTTCCGGTTTTATTTCTTCCACATCAAGGGGAGGCAAGGAATATCCCTTTCTTCCTTTACTCCCTTTTTCGAAGATCAAGGGTTCGGCGAAGATTAAACCAGATATGCCGGGAGTTTCTTTTTCCATTAAGCGCCCTCCACCAGATTTTCTAATTTATCTTTTAATAAATGTATGTCATCTTTAGAGATTTTTTCCGTAAGGCAGATTAATATTTCTCTTTTTAGATGGGGATAAAATTTTTGCAAAGGGAAGCCGGCAATTATCCCGGCAGGTAGAAGCTGGGCTAAAACTTCTGGGGAGTCCTTAGGGAGAGAAAGAACAAATTCATTGAATGTGGGAGCGGAAAAGGGTAAAGAGAATTTGGACCCCAAAATTTTTTTCGCATAGACACATTTGCTCAAATTGATTTGGGCTAATTTTTTTAAACCTTCTTTTCCCAGGATAGTTAGATAAACTAAAACGGCCAGGGCGCAAAGAGCTTGGTTAGTGCAAATATTGGAAGTAGCTTTTTCGCGCCGAATATGTTGTTCTCTGGTGGCTAAGGTCAAGACGAATCCTCGTCGGCCTTGTTGGTCGACAGTTTCTCCCACCAAACGGCCCGGCAGAGCCCGCAAGAAAGATTCTTTAGTAGCGAAGAAGCCTACGTATGGTCCCCCAAAGCTCAAAGGTAGACCAAAACTCTGCCCTTCGCCCACCACGATGTCTGCTCCCCACGCCCCGGGAGGTTGGAGCAAAGCTAAAGCTAAAGGTTCCATGACGGCTACAATAAATAAAGCACCCCGCGCCTGAATAATTTGACCAGCTTTTTCTATATCTTCCAAGCAACCAAAAAAGTTAGGCTGCTGGAGAACGACGGCAAAGGTGTGGTCATCAATCTTTTGGCCCAAAAAATCCAAATCGGTAAGTCCATCAGGGGAGTAAGGAATTTCTAAAAATTCGATGCCCAGGGGGGCGGCATAAGTGCGCGTAACCTTCTGCGCTTCGGGATGGAGGGTGGCGGATAAGAAACATTTCTTTTTACCTTTTAGCCGATGGGCCATCAGCACCGCCTCGGCCACAGCTGAGGCCCCGTCGTAGACCGAAGCGTTAGCCACTTCCATGCCCGTTAATTGGCAGATGAGCGTTTGGAATTCGAAGATAGCTTGCAGAGTGCCTTGACTAATTTCGGGCTGATAAGGAGTGTAAGCCGTATAGAATTCTGATCTACGCAATATATGATCTACTACCGCTGGGCTATAATGGTCATACGCCCCGGCGCCTAAAAAAGATTTCATTTTTCCCGGTTTATTCTTTTCACTTAGAGTAAGAAGATGTTCAACCAGTTCCATTTCTGATAAAGGGCGCGGCAGAGATAAAGGCTTTTGTAAGCGGAGTGGCTCCGGCAGAAGAGTTATTAAATCTTCTAAATTTTTAAAACCAATGGCCGCCAGCATTTCCGGCCAATCGTTTTCCGCATTCGGTATATACCGCATTTTCTATTCTTTAGCTCCTTCCTCGGCGATAAATTTCTGGTAGTCATCGGCGGAAAGAAGGTTATTAACTTCAGCAGCATTGTCAATTTTTAATTTGGCGATCCAGCCTTTTCCATAAGCGTCTTGGTTGATCCACTCTGGGTTATCCTTCAGTTCTTCGTTTATTTCCGTAACTTGCCCACTCAAAGGCGCATAAACTTCGGCGACCGCCTTTACCGAATCAATAGTGGCCAAAATTTCCCCTTGGCGAAAAGATTTACCCAGGGGGGGCAACTCTATAAAAACTATGGACCCTAATTTTTCCTGAGCGTAATCAGTAATTCCTACTAAGGCCGTCTGGTCAGTGATTTTCGCCCATTCGTGATCTTTGGTAAATTTTAAGTCTTGCGGAAAATTCATGGATACCTCCCCGGAAGAAATAAAAGATTTTTTTACTTTTCTAAAGCCGTTCTGTGCTCTTTTAATTTTTTTAATTTTATTACCATTCTGCAAACGAAACCAAAAAGAAGGGCAGCACTGATTAAAATAATAAAACTGGAAGAGAAAAAAGAAGCTAAGAATTCGCCTGGGTGCGATAGAGCATAAGCACGAATCATTTCTTGGGCGCCCCAAATGAGAAAAAAAGCAGCAATAATGCTCACCAATATGGAGCGTAACCACCAAAACATAATTAGCTCCTCTTTTTTAATATACCTAATCTGGGTAATATAAGCCAAATAAAATTATCATCCCTCATTAAAAATTCATGATGAGCCTAGTACCATTCCTTCTCCCCTCTACCCAAGAAGGCTGGGTCACCATTCCCATTTCAGCATGTCCACCGACCCCGCCCTTGATGCGGCGGAGAGTGGATCGCATCGATCTTCGATCGCTATGTCCCCTCGTAATGACTTTATAGCAGAGCCTCAACAAGGAGAGGGGAAGGGTGCCGTAAGCGATTGCCTAAAATTTACAAAAAAATTCGGCAAAAGGGAAGAGGTAAATAGAGTATTTCTAAGGCAGATTGACTTCAGGGAGAGAGATGCTTCAATTCGTGGATTAAATTTTGGATTATTTTGCATCCTCCTTCCCAAAAGGAAGGTTCGCTAATATTTATTCCTAAAATTTGCAAAAGTTCTTCAGGGCTTTTTGAACCTCCACTGGCTAAAAGCTTAAGCAACTTAGGCAAGAAAGCTTCTCCTTCTTCTAAATATTTTTGATAAAGAGCCAAGACTACTAATTCCCCGAATACATAGCTATAGCAATAAAATCGGGAATGCACAAAGTGAGAGATATAAGACCAGCCCCAGCGATATTCGGGTATCATTTCTACGCTTTCCCCAAAAAGGGCCGCGTTAACCTGCCACCACAATTCCCCTATTTCCTCAGCACTCAGAAGATGATCTCGCCGTTTCTGGTAAATTTGTTCTTCAAAACGAGTCAAGACATTTTGGCGGAAGACCGTGGCGATGATATCTTCAATCTCTAAGCAAAGCAGAGCCCGTCGGAACAATTTGTCGGGTTCGGTTTTAAGAAGAGTTTGGGTCATGATCATTTCACAAAAAACAGAGGCGGTCTCGGCCAAGATAAGGGGCGGGTCAAAATTTAGGAACTTCTGTTGGCGCGCTAGATAAAAATGGATGCCATGGCCTATTTCATGGGCTAAAGTAAGAACATCCCTAATTGAACCGGTAAAATTCATGAGTAAGTATGGGTGCAAAGAGGGCGTGAGGCCGGAGCAAAAGGCTCCTCCGTATTTGCCGCGCCGGATTTCAGCATCGATCCATTTTTGGGCAAAAAATTTTTCAGCAATTTCTCCAAAAGGGGGATAGAAATCCTGCAGAGCATGGAGCAATAGATCCCGCGCTTGGTCAAAGGATATTCTTTTATCTCCTCCAGGCAAAGGAGCGTAGATATCCGTATTCTTAAGCTTAGGCAATCCTAAAAGGCCAGCTTTAAGGCGGAAGTATTCTTGCGCTAAAGGATAGGCATTTTGGGTAATCTCCATCATCAACGAAACAATTTCTGGGCTAATCTCATTTTCTAAGTGCGTGCGCTGCATAGGGTTCTGATAACCCCTAATGCCGTCTTCCAGGTGGGCATCAAGAAAGAGGGCGTTAAAAATGGAAGTTAAGACTAATTGATGATCTCTATGCTTACTTAAGAAAGTGCGGTAAGCTCTTTCTCTAATTTCCCCATCAGGAGAATAAAGGAGAGCTAGCATCTCGCTGCCGGTGAGTTCTTTTTCTTCACCGGCGATGCTCATCCGGAAAGTAAAAGAGGAAGTAAATTCGTCGAAAAGAGTGGCTAAGGCTGTTTTCCCAGATAAGTTTTTGCAATTAATAATGTATTCTTCTCTTTCTGGTAAAGTAAATTCACGGAAACGGCGCCAGTGTTGGAGGACATGGGCATACTCTTGAAGTGGCTCATGACTGAGAAAAAATTGACATTTACTCTCGGGCAGGTGGATTACGGCCAGGCGAAAAAAAAGAAGCAGATTTTCCACTTCATTCCATTTTTCTAAGGCCTTTTGGCGTAAGTTTTTATATAAATCATTCTGGGTATCTTCGGCAAAAAGGAGGCTGGCATAGAGAAGGGGTTTTAGACTGTTTTCGGTAATAGATTCATATTCCTGGAGGGCCAGGAAAAAATCATGAGGGGATAAAGTTTCTAAGTTTATTTCTTTATACTTTTTTTGAAAATTCTGGGCCTGTTTTAAAGATTTATCCAGGTCTTGAAGAAAGCCAGGGTCGTGCGGTTCTGGGTAAAGGTCCCGGAGATTCCATTTAATACCATGGGCGTGATAAGGCGCTGGGGTGGACATTTATAAACCCTCCTTTAACCGTAAAAAAATTTCTTTTTGGTCGAAATTTTGGGGCAAGATTTCGATCATAAAGCCATGAATTCTCTAAGACTCGAAAGATGAAGGGAGAAACTCCATTTTGGCAGAAAAAGATGAAATAAAATATTAGCGGATTAAAGAAGAGCAAAAATGGATATATAAAAACTAAGTGGAGCAAGTAGATTAAAATCTCAAGTTGCTTTTGGCGTTCCTGTTTCCTTGGCTTCTTCTTTAGACTTTTCTGCAGATCCTTCCTCGATGGATTTAATTCCACCCTTAAAATTTTTAATAGCCTTCCCCAATCCTGAGCCAATTTCGGGAAGTCTCTTGGCCCCAAAGATGAGGAAAACTATAGCCAGAATAATAATCAGCTCTTGGGTCCCTAAGCCAAACATTTTTTAGCCTCCTGAATTTTTATTCAAGTATATTATGAAGACCATTTTTTTTCAAGGAGATTCGTGACTGACCGTCTAACAGTTTTAATATTTCTCGCCAGCAGGAAACAGGCGGGAGGGGGAGAGCCTCCTCCCCTCCCGCCTGGATTAAGCTGGAATTTAATAAACTGATCGACGGTCAGGATTCGTGAGTTATTTATTTAACCCACAGTAGCTAGTTCTAATCTTCCCTGCCACCTTTCTTGCAATGTCTCTTTTATAAAAAAATGTTCGGGCAAAGATAAAGTAGGGTCGCGGGCGACGATAGCAAAAGCTTCTTGGCGAGCCAAGGCGAGGAGGTGAAAATCTCTAAGAAAGTCGGCGACGCGAAAGTCAGGCAGACCCGATTGTAAAGTTCCCAAAAGATCACCCGGTCCTCTTATGGCTAAGTCTTCTTCGGCAATTTTGAAACCATCAGTAGTCTGCACCATTATCTGCAGACGTCTTTCCGCTTCTTCGCTTAAGGGGTAGCGGGCGATTAAAAGACACTGGCCGGGGTCCTTCCCGCGGCCAATACGGCCGCGTAATTGGTGCAATTGGGAAAGACCGAAACGTTCGGCATGCTCAATAACCATGAGCGAAGCATTGGGGACATCAATGCCTACTTCAATGACTATCGTCGAGACAAGGATTTGGATACGACCAGATTTAAAGTCGGCCATGATGGCTTCTTTTTCTTCACTCTTCATCCGCCCGTGGATTAGGCCGACTTTGAACTCGGGAAAGATATCTCGCTGCAGATGCTGAGCCATTTGCGTAGCATTTTTAAGATCTAATCTTTCGGATTCTTCAACCAAAGGATAGACGACATACGCCTGTTTCCCTTTTTTGATCTCCTCCCGCAAAAGGTGATAAACACGAAATCTTTCTTTCTCGGGAAAAACTTTAGTGGTCACGGGAAGGCGTCCAGGGGGGAGTTGATCAATTATGGATACATCCAGATCGCCGTATATGGTCATGGCCAGAGTGCGGGGGATAGGAGTGGCGGTCATGACTAATACATCGGGATTATAACCTTTCTTCTTCAAAGTAGCACGCTGGAGAACCCCAAATTTATGCTGCTCGTCAATAATGGCTAAGCCTAAGCGGTAAAAAGCCACTTCTTCTTGGATGAGGGCATGGGTACCGATAATAAAATGAATCTCCCCTACGCCAATGGCCTTTTTAATTTTTTCCTTAGGAGATTTTTTAATACTGCTGGTCAGTAGCGCCGCCCGCAAATTTAATTTTTGGAGTAATGGGGCGATATTGAAATAATGCTGTTCCGCTAGAATTTCGGTGGGGGCCATAAGGGCAACTTGGTAGCCTCCTTCGATGGCCATAAGCCCGGCCATCAGGGCGACGATTGTTTTGCCGCTGCCCACATCTCCCTGCAAAAGGCGATTCATGGGATGGGGCTGGCGCATATCTCGTTCTATTTCTTGCAGAACACGCTCTTGGGCTGGGGTAAACGAGAAGGGTAGTAAAGCGCGAAGTTGGTTTGTGTAGCGATGGGTGATAGGAAAAGAAATCCCCCTTTCCATAGAAGTTCCCTGGCGGCGCAAAGCCAGCCCTAACTCAAGGAAAAAGAATTCGTCGAAGATTAGGCGGCGATGGGCTGCCGATTTGCCTTCATTTAGGATGGAGATATCTTCGCTAAAGTCGGGGAAATGTACTTGCCGAAAGGCCTCGGCCAAAGGAATTAGATTATGGCGGCGGCATATGTCTTCAGGAAGACCGCTGAACGCCTTGGGGGCATAGAGATCAACTACATTTTTCATAATCCGCCGCATTAACCTTTGCCTTTGATAAAGGCCTTCCGTTTCGGAATAGATAGGTACAATACGCCCAAAATGGAGGGCTTCTTCTTGCTCATTTACGTCTTCAATTATTTCTACTTCGGGATGGTCGATTTCTTTTTGAAATTGATACAGGCGCACTTCTCCTGTAAGGATTAAACGCATTCCCGGTTGAAATCTTCCTTTCATATAGCGGGGGTTGAAATTAAACCATTTAGCTTTGAGGCTGCCGGTTTCGTCTCCAATAGTCAGTTCAAATGTCCGCCGGCGATGGTAAAAAGTTATCTCTGCTTTCAAGACAGTTCCCATGACCGTTTCTATTTGGCCGATCTGCAGTTGGGAAATTTTTTTGATTTGGCGCCTATCTTGATAAGCGCGCGGGAGGAAATATAGAGCGTCTTCTACCGTGAGGATATTTTTCTTTTTTAATAAAGCCGAAAGGCGTGGCCCTATTCCTTTAAGAAATTGCATGGGCGTCTTCAGATCTTTGCGCCATTGGCGAAATTCAGACAAAGAAGGCCAAGGGGTAGCATAAGAAGTAGTTAATTCGGCAAATTTAAAATTCTGGATCAGCCTCTGCAATTGGCCGAGGCGCTCCTTTTTTTCCGGTAAATCTAAGCGATCAAAATTGGGGAGTTGACTTTTTAAGGCGGAGAGCAGTTCTTTTTGCGGAGGCGAGAGGGAGAACGAAGCGGCTTTTTTAAGCCAATAGGTAACATAGGGTTCAAGCCCTTTCAGGCTCCGCAAGTTGGCATAATCATTTCTGGCCGCATAGCGGATGGGTTTTTCAATGGCTTCCAGAATTTGGGAGAAGCTTCCTTCAGTCATCCGGTAAGATTATAACTTTTTTCTTTTTCTGCGAGCAAATTTTTCTTAACAAGAACGCGCCAAAAATTATCATGGAAATGAGCGTACTTAAAGGATACCTGATTAAGCCATAGCTAATGCCTATCAGCGGATACATCAAGAGACGTGCTGTTGATCTTAATTTTTCGCTTTGGGAGATGAATCTGGCCAGAGTTGGGCTATAACGATAATATAAATCGACAATCTTCTTACCCCAATGATTGTTTAGCAGAAATCGATCCCGAAATTCCCGTAGAATGGTTATTTCTTTGGCAATTGGTGACCCATAAATGGCGGTGGCGATGAAACACCCGCCCCCACTGCTCTCCCAGCTTAGGCCGCCAAAGGTAGAAATTTTGTTGTCAGTATAAAGATCAGGTAATACAATGGGCGAAAAGTGTGATGTACTTTGCTGAATACCGGACATGCGCATTTGGTCGTTAACTCCATCAATGTGTAAGGAAAGGGAACCTAAATTCCCAGAGTAAGCATATGTGCCTCCCGAAGTACTATGGGCGACCAAAACAAAAATATCGTAAATTCCCCCAAGGAAGCCGAAATTTATGTACTCAGCCGCATAAGGATTTATTGAGCCTCTGCCGGCGGCCGGGTAGGAAGTATGCGTTTTAGAGATTTGCATATTTCCGGGAGCAGGGGAGATATCGTCAAAGGGATCATCATAGCCATAGATTCCGTTATAAATAGAAGAGTTGTTTAAATAATTAGCAATTACCCAGATCCGGAAGACATCATTAAAATTTACCGCGTAACCGCTTTGCCAGAGCGCCTTATTAATGCCATTTATTCCCCGGTCTGTATTAGCGACGATGTTCCGGGTTGTTGTCGGTCCACCGTAATGAGTGGCCAGAAAAAGCATGAATAAGTAAGTTGCCCCATAATTTGCCAAAGAATCATTCCAGACGGTCAAGCTGGTATTGGGATTCCGCCCAAAAGCTTCAATATGGGACTTGCGGTGCCCATAACCGCATATATAACGGGCCAGCCCTGAAAGACCTTCATTTATCCAAGTCTCTTCATAAGGATCAATCTTATAGTGAATAAAATGTTGAAATTCGTGGGCGAGGGTGCCGAAAAAAGTGATTGTTCCTGGAACACCAGGGTTGGCATCCAGATAAATCATGGAGCGGTTATTGCTATAAGCAACGCTATTTTCATTTATGGAGTGGAAATAACCTGAGACGTAGGTGTTATTGCCATAAGCCGGATTATAGTCATCTTTAATATCTAAAATGAGAATCGTAAAATCTTTTGGCGGAGGGCTGCCGAAGTGAGACGTTATTTTGGGCAAAATGTTATTGATAAATTCGTATTGGATATCATCAATAATTGATTTGGAAAGATTTATGCCATTTTCCACATAAATATATAAATAATAGCCTGTCCTCAAGAGAGTAGAATTTCTACAGGTTGCGGTAATCTGATAATAGCCGTTTAGATCATCCGTAGGATAATTAAAGTCAAAAGCCCAGAAGGTTTGTTGCTGGTTGAGGATATCTGCGAATATTCGGTTGGTGTCTTTTTCTAATTGCCTAATTGTTCCGAGGCCATTTTTTTTAAAAAGTTGATCATTTTTGGGCCTTAATTTAGGCGTTCCGCTTATGGGGATTGGTTCTGAATTAGCAAATAAATGGACAGGCAAATTAATCCCGACCAAAGAGAAAATTATTAAAAATAGGAAAAAAGAAAACTTTTTTGCTATAAGTTTAGTCTTCTTGGTCACTTTAACTCCAATACTCTAAATTCTTTGACTTCTATTGCCTCCACTCCTTGAGGAGTTTTACCTGCGGGCAAGCCCTTAATATATAATTGCCGTCCCTGCCACTGGCGGAGTTCTTTCTCATATTCTCCCTTTAATGCAAAAACGCGGCCATCGACAACTTCTATGGCTACTTGGGTGAATGGTTCATGACCCATAACGAATACTCGCCCGGTGACCTCAATTTCTTCTTTTTTCATGCTCCCTGCTCCGATATTGCCTAAGAAAATTAACGAAATGAGAAGAATGAAATATTTTTTCAACATTTTTCCAGTCTCTTTATGGCCTATTTTTTTCCTAACGAATAGTCGTGTTGATTCTTCATTTCTGCTTGCTGTTTACCATTTCGGCTGATTCTGATCCCGCCTCATAATGAATGATGAGATCACGATTACTTTATATAAAGTTTATAACAGAAAAAGATTAAGAAATAAAGTTTTTGTCCGTAATTCCTCCCTGAATGGCAGGAGACATAGTATGAATCATGATTTTTTTCTATTTCGTGTGGCCAGCTTTAAGGGCTGGCCAAATTCGGCATGGGCTAAGCCCTTGCCCTACAGAGCTGGTCTATTGTCCATCTCGGAGTTTTATAACGCCCCCTTTCCCCCTCTTAGCTTAAGAGGGGGAAAAAGGGGTGTTAACTTAAGAGGGGGGCCTAATGCCTCATTTAAAAGGGATAAAACCTTATGAGGCAACCAAAGGAATTTTTCTCTTTCCTTGCCGGCTGCGAAGAGAAGCGTGAAGAGGATAAAATTAATGAAGTAAAAGTCTCCTCCCTTCAGTGATATATTTCTTTTACTCTTAGGCGAGACTTAAATGCTTGATCTAATATAAGGGCAAATAGGGGAGAGAAGGACTGTAATTGAGCATGAAAAGTAAAAATTAGTAATAAATAGTAATTATTTGTAATTATTTTCTTGACAACAGAAGCGAAGTCATTTTATGATGAACCAAATTTAGGAGGGGAAACTATGCCGGTAGAAATTATGAATACCAAAGAAGTGGCCAATTATTTGGGTATTCATGAAAAGCAAGTTTATGCCCTGATTAAGGCCAAACGAATTCCGGCCACGCGCGTTACCGGCAAATGGATCTTTCCCAAAAAATTGATCGATGAATGGATTGAAAAAAATGCCCGTCAGGGCCTGGCGGAGGTTCGTCAGCGGAGCCAAAAGATTTCTGGCGCATTGCTGGCGGCCGGCAGCAATGACCCCATATTGGATATGCTCAAGACTTATTTGCGCCGGTCTTTTCCAGAAATATACATCTTTTCGGCCAATATCGGCAGTATTGACGGACTCAAAGCTTTGAACGACGGACTTACGGATATGGCATGGACCCATCTCTTTGAGCCGGAAACCGGCGAATATAATATTCCCTACCTATCGCGACTTTTACCCAAAATAAAAGCAGTGGTAGTAAATCTCTTTGCGCGAGAATTGGGATTCTTAGTAGCTCCCGGTAACCCTCTACGCATTAAAGGGTTTGCTGATCTTGCTCGCAAAAAGATCAAATTTGTTAATCGTCAAGAAGGGTCGGGAACGAGAGTGCTTTTAGACTATAATTTGAAAAAATTGCAGATCTCCTCTTCTTTGATTAAAGGTTATGAAAATGAAGTTTATACCCATTTTGAAGTTGGCCTTTCAATTCTATCGCGGGAAGCAGATGTAGGAATTGCCACCATAGCCATCTCCAAATTGCTCGGTCTTTCTTTTGTGCCCATAACCCAAGAAAGATTTGACATGGTCCTTGACCAATCAACTTTTTTTGATCAAAAAATTCAAGCCTTCATTGAGATTCTCAACTCGCCCGATTTTCGCCGCCGCGTAGAACCGATAAGTAATTATGATTTTAAGAATTCGGGGAAGATTATTTATGCGGCTGCTTAAGAAGAAAATATGGCTAATAGCCTTAATTTTGGCTTTTTTTTTAAATATTCAGAATGGGGTTTGGGCGCAGAATAAAATAATTATTTTAGCCACCACTACGAGCATCCAGGATGCGGGGCTGCTTGATGTGCTCATTCCTATATTCGAGAGGAAGACGGGGTATTTTATAAAAACAATTGCCGTAGGCTCGGGTCAAGCTTTAGCTTTGGGGAAAAGGGGAGAAGTGGACCTCCTTTTAGTCCATTCTCCTGAAGAAGAAAAGAAATTTATGAGCGACGGCTATGGGATAAGCCGCAGAGGTGTTATGGAAAACGATTTTTTGCTGGTGGGGCCGGCTGAAGATCCGGCCAAAATAAAGGGAACCAAAGAGGCGGTTAATGCTTTTCAAAAAATTAGCACTTCTTCCTCTTTATTTATTTCACGGGGAGATAACTCCGGGACGCATACGAAAGAGTTAAGCATATGGGAAGCGACTAAGATTACTCCAGAAGGACAGAGATGGTATCAGCAAACCGGGTTAGGGATGGGGCAAACTCTAACCATAGCCTCGGAGAAAAGAGGATATACGCTCACTGACCAAGGAACTTATATGGCCTTAAGGAAAAATTTAAATTTAGAAGTTTTTTTGGCCAAGAACAAAGATTTGCGCAATTATTATCATGTGATCGTGGTAAATCCTAAAAGATGGCCAAAAGTGAATGATAAAGGAGCTTGGGCTTTGGCTGATTTTTTGTTAGGGAAAGAAGCCCAAGAGATTATCCGCACCTTTGGCTTTAGTCAATTTGGTTCTCCCCTCTTCTTCCCCATTGCTAACCAGAGATGAATTGAGGAAACAAATGGAGCTAATTTGGTCAGGACTTAAAAAAGCTTTTTTTCTTTTAATAACTCTCGATCCAGAGGTTTTAAACATTACTTTCCTGTCTCTCAAGATATCTGGAACTGCCACATTGATTAGCTTATTGCTGGGCATTACCTTGGGAACAGGCCTAGCCCTCAGTGAATTTTCTGGGCGCAGATTCTTAGTGAGCCTGGTGAACACAGGTATGGGCTTTCCTCCAGTGGTGGTGGGCCTTTTCGTAACTATTTTGTTGTGGCGAAACGGGCCTTTAGGGTTCTTGGGAATTCTTTATACGCCCACCGCGATCATTATCGCGCAGGCCATTATTGCCACTCCCATTGTTACGGGAATTACTTTGGCCGCCATGCAAGCCCTTCCTAAAAACCTTCGTTGGCAGATTCTCGCTCTGGGGGCTACCCGTTGGCAAATGATCTGGTTTTTAATTAAGGAAGCAAAAATTCCGCTCCTGGCCGGAGCTATGGCCGGATTTGGGGGGGTAATTTCTGAGGTAGGAGCTTCGATCATGGTGGGCGGAAATATTAAAGGATATTCCCGTGTATTAACTACCGCCACGGTCATGGAAACCAGTAAAGGCAATTTTGATTTAGCCATAGCCTTGAGTATAATTCTCCTCCTTTTAGCCTATTTAATAAATACCATGCTTACGCAAATTCAACAAAGGGAAAGACCAAGATAAAAGTCCATGGATGATTCTTCTCCAATACTGCAAGTAAGGAATTTGCTTTTAAATAGGGCGGGGATAACTGTGCTCCATATTCCTGATTTTTCTGTCTTCCGGGGGGAGATTCTTTCTTTGCTTGGCCCCAATGGAGCAGGGAAGACGACTCTATTACAAGCCTTGGCCTTTTTGACACCTTATTTCCAAGGAGAAATAATTTTTCAAGGTCAAAAAATAAATTCCGCTAAATCTATCTTAGCCCTTCGACGCCAGGTTACTATGGTTTTTCAAGATCCACTCCTTTTGGATACTTCAGTTTATGACAATGTGGCCAGCGGTTTAAAGATTCGGGGACTTAAGAAAAAGGAAATCCAGCAGATCGTCTCGCAGAATTTAGAACGCTTTGACATTTCCCATTTAGCGCAACGATCGGCCCGAAAAATTTCTGCAGGAGAAGCGCAAAGAGTGGCCCTGGCGCGAGCTTTCGCCATCCAGCCTGATATTCTGCTGCTGGATGAACCTTTTGCCAAGCTGGATCAGCCCACCCGTGATTCTCTATTAGCTGACTTGGAATCTGTTTTGCGGCAGACGAAAACTACCACGGTTATGGCTACGCATGATCGTTTGGAAGCTCTGCGCCTCTCTGATCGTCTGGCAGTAATGAATAATGGCCAAATCCTGCAAATAGGTTCCCCAGAGGAAGTAATGAATAAGCCCTTAGATGAGTTTGTAGCCGCTTTTGTGGGGGTCGAGTCTATTCTTACGGGAAAGGTAGTTAGCAAAGAAAAAGGGAGTATCTTGGTGGCCGTTTCCGGACAGACAGTGGCAGCAATAGGGGAAATGGATTTAGGGGAGACGGTAGCTCTTTGCATTCGCCCGGAGAATGTTACGCTTACTGATTTGCCCCCCCACGAATTATCCAGTGCCCGCAATGTCTTCCGGGGGCGAATAGTAAAAATAAGTCCTTTTGGCCTATTCTACCGCATCCAGCTTGATTGCGGTTTCCCTCTTATTTCCTACATAACTGCTCATTCTTTGGAAAAATTAAAATTGGAAGAGGGCATGGAGGCGGTGGCCTCTTTTAAAGCAACCTCTATTCATGTGCTTAGGAAAAAAGAAAAGTTACCAGTTTAGGCCAGATAAGTATCTTCTGTTAAGATTAGCTTCTTCCCTTTTAGGCGGACCAATAAATCATCTTTATCCAAAGCAAAGAGGGGAGATATTTCAATTTGAATTTTGGGAGATATTTCTGCTCCCGCCTCTCTTAACCAGCGTTGATAAAGAGAATTAAGGGCAGCGCGGGCCGTGGCGGGGGAATCAGCTCCTTCTTTATTTTTTACCGGAGCGAATTCTTCTTCACGGCTCACTTCTAAGGCACAGCATTTCTGCGCTAAAGAAAGGGCATCGAAAACGAAAGTTTCAAATTTCCATCCCGGCCGCTGCCTTAATTTTCCTTCTGGCCCGCAGCCATACACATCTTTAATAGCGCGATGATAAGGAAGAGCAAACCCACGCTGGTTCAGTCTCTCAATAAAAGAAAGAGAGATAATGTGAATAGCCGTATTGCCGGCCCAGTAGCGTATATTTCCTTTTTCGTCTAAGGCTTCATAATCTGCGGGCAAAAAATCACTGTATTCGATAATTGCCGGCTGCCCGTTTAACAGGCCGTAGATGCCCACTTTCTCTTTAAGATCCCGGCGCCGCACTACTTTAGTGGATATTTCGGCTTCTTCCATCTTGTGCACTCCCAAAAAAAGGGGATCAGCTATTTTGACTAAGGGATTATCTACTTGGCAGTAAAAAAGTTCTGTAAAGCCATGGTTTTTTAAATAGTCAAGGAGGCTTGATTCATAGAGGGCTTTTAACGATCCGCCATGTCCATCAGGATTGGCCAATAGATTAGTTTCCTCTTTCAAAAGTAAACATCCCTCCGGCGTAAAAGTGGGCAACATCCCCTGTTGGAAAAAATGAACATTTTCTGCTCTCAGACCAAAGAAATTATGTTCCTTAAAATAATTAACAGTTTGCTCATGATTCTCTTGACTGGTCATGATGAGGAGAGGAATTTGAATTCCGTATTTTAGAGAGAGGGCTTTTATTGTTTCACCAAAAAGCTGAAAGAGTGATTTTTTCTTGACGGGCGTAATAGGGAAAATCCCTTTCGGTCCCTCAAAACCTAAACGTGTTCCCTGACCGCCAGCCACGATCAAAACGACTACCTTTTGGCTCCGCAGTAAATCTTCGCCTATGGCGCGAGCTTTTCTGACTCTCTGATGATCATTCTGTAAAGTTTCCTGCGTGATTATGGGCGCCGGATTTATTTCGCAGCGCGGAGGAGAGATTTCCTGTTGAGAAAATTTTTTATATAGCTCAAAGCCCAAAGGGAGGTTTAATTGTTGCAGATTGGTCAAAAAGACTTTTCTCTTTTCCTTATTTAACTTTCGATAATGATTTATTATATGGTGCTGCCCGTTAATTTGAAGCAGATTTAAAATTTCTTCTTCAGCCAACTTTCTTGGGCTCATCTCTTTTCCTCAATTTAAGGCAAAAGCAAGCACATCCTGAATTTTGGGGGTATCGCAAAAGACCATGAGCAGGCGATCTATTCCCAGCGCAATTCCTGCTGAGGGAGGGAGATGAGCCAGGGCCTGTAGAAGCTCTTCGTCTATTGGATAAACCGGCTTACCCATCCTGGCCCTTAGTTTTTGCTCCTCCATAAATCTTCGCCGTTGTTCTTCTGGATCAACGAGTTCCGAAAAAGCGTTGGCCAATTCCACACCGGCGATATATAGTTCAAATCTTTCTGCCCAATAAGGATTATCCGGTTTGAGCCGAGCCAAGGCGGCCATATGCGCCGGGTAATCGTAGATAATTGTGGGCTTAGGGAAACCTAAATTTGGTTCCACTTTATCTAAGAAAATTTTAAAAAAGATGTCATCGTACGAGTATTCTTCTTGCGGATCCAAGGAATAACCTTGGCGCAAAGCTTCTTGAAAAAGGGACTCTTTATCTCTATTTTTTTCGATGTCCACCTGTCCGTAAAAACGCATAGCTTCTGCTACGCGAAGACGTTGAAAGGGCGGAGTAAAATATAACTGGGCTCCCTGATAAGAAAAATTATGGCGGCCCAGAATTTTTTGACTCAGGTGCTCTATTAAATTTTCGCAATCTTCCATGATCTGGAAGTAATCCGCTTTCATGCGGTACCATTCTAACATGGTAAATTCAATTTGGTGGGAAGCGCTGATTTCCTCGTCACGAAAAACCCGGCAGATTTGGAATATTTTATCCCAGCCTTCCCCTAAGAGTTTTTTCATAGCGTACTCGGGAGAGGTGTGCAGGTATCTTTTAAATTTCTCCCCATTTGGCCGCGTGCACAGGACTTCTAAGGCCGAAAGATGAGGCTCCATTCCTGGCGAAGGGACCAGATAAGGAGTCTCCACTTCAATAAAACCTTGGTCAATAAAAAATTGGCGAATTCCCTGAATTATTTTCGCCCGGAGAATAAGGTTCTGGCGCCGTTTTTCATTCATAGAGAAGTTAAGCAGTCGTAACCCTCAACAATACTTTCACTTATTAATCGGAGCAATTAAATATTTACAGTTATTACTCTTATTTTAATCCGTGGTCTGGCTTTATCTAGTTTCCCAAATTAAATTTTCTCGTAATTACATATAAGAAATAAAACCAAATGCGGCAAAGGACAAACCCTTGCCCTACATTTGAAATTTTTTTAATTTCTCGTAGGGCAAGCCCTTGGGGCTTGCCGAATCCGGCATTAAAATGTCATTTATTTTATGCTCCCATTAATATAACAGCTCTTAGCCGCCATCTACATGCAGCCTTTCTTTGCGTCGATACCAAGCAGCCGGATCTTGGAAATATTCTAAAGTGTCTTGTAATGATAAAAGATGCTCCCGTTCCATAGAAGCTAAAAGTTCGTAAAATTTTTTCTCGGTTGGATTATCTATGCTCTTAGCCAGCTCTCGGTAAAAAATTTCTCCTTTGCTTTCAAAATCAATAGCAATTTTAACTGCTTCCAAATCATCATGTTCCACAGGTGCAGATATATCCACTGCCTCCACGAGTTTCTGCATTAAAGATTTCACGTCTGTGTCCTTTACTTTTAGAGGCACCGTCTCAGGCCATTTTCCTTCTTTCTTCAAGCGCGCGTGTAATTCTAAAATCCTTTGGTAATGTTCATCTTCATCTTTGGCTATCGAGGCAAACATAGATTTGCCGTGGGGATTCTTAGTTCGTTCTTTGTGCCGCAGATAAAAATCTCTTTCTCGTGATTCATTGTTGAGGGCCACCTCTAAGGCTTTAATCCTTTCTTCTGCTTGGCCAGCCATTTTTACTCCTTTCTTAAGTTTGGTTTAACTCTTTTCCTCTAAAAAAGAAGAAAATCTTTTAAACTTCCGTTATTAATCAGGAAGAGAAAAAGTAAAATGAAGAATAACTCAATAAATAAATTATAAATTAAAAAAAATGAAAAAGCAGCGGCAAAAATTTTTAAGAATTCTGATAGGTTTTTAGGAAGGCGTCTATTTTTTCGGCGATTATTAATTCGGCTTCGGCCAGTTCCTGAGCAGAAGTAAAATCAGAGGAAAAACTGATTAAAATTTTATCAAACCGCGAGGGCTTTATTTGCCATCTTTTCTCGTATTCCATTCGGGCAATTTGATATTCTCCTTGAGAAAAATAATATTTCCCCAACCTGTTTTCCTTGGCCGCAAATGGCCAATTTTCCTTTAAGGCGAAAAAAGCGCTTAGAGCTTGGCGGACTCGCTCTTTCCTAAATTTTTCCGGCCGCATACAGTCGCCCAAGCACGCCTGCACCTCACGAAAAAATTCTTTAACCACGTCAAGATCAGTAATCACCAAGCCATAAAGATACCAATCATCGAGGGCTTCCCGAACAGCCAGCTTTTCTATTTCGGTTAAATGGGTATAGCTTAAACAAAAATGACCGGCGCATAATTCGCTCCCATAAAAAGAGTACTGACGTAAATCAATTCCTTGGTGCAGAGTAGGATGGAGAAGGCAGCCCACTTTTTTATGGTTTTCATCAATGAATCCTAAGAATTCGCAATTATAGATATCCTTGAGCAGGGGAGGGGGTTGTTCTAATTCTTTTAATTGCCGGCGAAGGAATTCTATCTCTAATTTATCTGGATTAGATTTAAATAACCAAGTTCTCTTTTGGAGCAGGGAATGCAAAGTTGCTCGCGAATGATCCTGGAAATTATACAAGCCGCAGCAAGCCCCGCAAGATTTTCTCTCATCAGGTTGGCAAAGGCTGGACTCCATAAGTAATCTTTGTTCTCCTCACCGATTTTGGTAAAATTATAACTTAGAAACTCTCTAGGAAAAAGGAAGGAAAAAGAGGAAATGAAGATGAAGAATTTTTTTCTGATCTTTTGCACTTTAATTCTGTTTAGCGCTTGTGCTCCGAAGGAAATCAAACCCCCAGAAAAAATTCCAACTCCCCCTCCTAAACCAGCAAAAATCGCTTTGGTCTTAGGAGCGGGAGCGGCGAAAGGATTTGCCCATATAGGAGTATTGAAGGTGCTGAGCAGCCATAACATTCCGATTCATATGGTAGTGGGGACAAGCGCCGGCAGTTTGGTAGGGTGTTTTTACGCTTATGGTTATACTCCTTTTGAAATGCAGTCTCTGGCCCTTTCTATTCAAAAAGGCGATATTATTGATTTAATCATTCCGGATAATGGATTCATTCAAGGTTTAAAACTGGCAAATTTTGTAAATAAGATGGTAAAGAACACCCCGCTGGAGAAAATGCCTCTGCCCTTTTATGCCATAGCTACAGATTTACAAAGTGGGCAAGAAGTAGTCTTTGGAAAAGGAGATACGGGCACTGCCGTTCGAGCCAGTTGCTCAGTTCCGGGTGTGTTTAGGCCTGTGCGCATTGGCGATAGACTTTATGTGGATGGTGGAGTTGTTAGTCCAGTGGGCGTGGAGGCGGCGCGCAAATACGGGGGTGACATAGTGATTGCTGTAGACATTTCTTCTGATTTAGGTAATATGCAGCCGCAGAATACTATTGAGACGATTCTACAATCCATAAATATTATGTATTCAAAAATGATTTATCAGCAACTCTCCAAAGCAGATTTAGTAATTCGCCCTAAAGTTGGTCATATTGGTTCCAGTGATTTCACCAAAAGACATGAGGCAATTCTGGAAGGGGAAAAAGCGGCCCTCGACGCTTTACCTAAGATTAAGGAGATTATGGAACGTTTGCGCTTGGAGGGCAGATTGAATTAAAAGCCTGACAGCCAATCACGTTTGAAACTCGTAAATATTTATGTCGTGAGGGAGAGAGGCTCATTAAAATGAGGAACTGGCTCTTTCATGGGTACGGGCGGGGAATAAAAGTCTATACGCCTGTCTCCCGCTGGCGAGAAATATTTAAACTGATCGAGGTCAGGTTAAAAGCCAATTGCCAGAAAAACCATTTGTTTATAAAATAAAAATATGGAATATGAAGGCATAGTCATCCGTCCGCCAAGTGAAGCGGAAAGCTTGATCCTCCAGGTAACCTTGGGGTGCTCGCATAACAAGTGCACTTTCTGCCCTACTTATAAGGGGCGGAGATTCCGCATCAAAGATTTGGATACCATAAAAAGGGAGATTGATGAAGTTGCTCCTTATGGACCATTTCGCAAAGTTTTCTTAGCCGACGGCGATGCCTTAATCATCCCGCAGCCTAAACTATTGACCATTTTAGAATACCTAAATGAAAAAATAAAAGGTCTGCGCCGAGTGGGCATTTATGGTAACGCTAAAAGTATCTTGCGTAAATCTGTGGAAGAACTGCGGGAACTTAAGGAAAAGAAGTTGGGGATAATTTATTTGGGAGTAGAAACAGGAGACGAGGCCCTGCTGCAGAGGGTGCATAAAGGGGTTTCCTACGCCCAAATGGTCGAGGCTGGTCAAAGAGTAAAGGAAGCAGGGATTACTCTCTCGGTCACTGTTTTATTAGGTTTGGGAGGAGTGGAATACAGTCAGCAACATGCCTTAGCCACAGCTAAAATTTTATCGGAGATCGATCCGGATTTTGCCAGTGCCTTAACTTTAATGGTTGTTCCCGGAACGCCTTTATATGAAGAGATGAAAGCCGGCCTTTTTAAGCTTCCTTCTCCTTTCCAGTTGATTGAAGAGTTGGGTATTATTATGGCCAATTCCAATTTTACTCAATGTTATTTTACTTCCAATCATGCTTCCAATTATTTACCTATCAAAGCCCGCCTACCCCGCGATAAAGAAACAGTTGTCAACTTGATCCATAAAGTTGTCTCTGCTAAAGATACCTCGCTATTGCGTCCGGAATATTTAAGAGGGCTCTAATATTAGCGTAGCGATAAATTGGGATAAGTTCCTTCACCCCACTATTAAAATGTTGAAATTCACAAAAAAATTTCATGGAAAATAAAGAAAAATTCGTTTGGAAACTCTTTAATACCATAGCTCCAAGCTATGACCTATTGAATGCCCTTTTGAGTTTTGGGCTCCATTTTTTGTGGAAGAAAAAGACTGTAAAATTATTGGACCTAAAAGAGGGAGAAAAAATTATAGACTTGTGCGCCGGAACCGGGGATTTGGCCATTTTAGCGGCTAAAGATATTCAGGGGAAAGGAAGAGTATTTCTGTATGACTTCAGCCGCCCAATGATGCTGAAGGGAAAGGAGAAAGTAAAGAAAAAATTGAAAGATGATAAAATATATTTTATTCAAGGTAACGCTACCGAAATTTCTTCGGCGCCAGAAAAATTCAATGCAGCCATGATTGGCTTTGGCCTGCGCAATTTGGCTGATATACAGAAAGGAATAGAAGAAATGTATCGCGTGCTTAAACCTGGTGGAAAATTTGTCGCTCTTGAGTTTTCGCAGCCAAAGGGAAAATGGTTTAAACAGATTTATGATTTTTATTCTTTTTATATTATCCCCTGGGTGGGCATGGTAATTAGCGGGTCCAAAGAGGCTTATATTTATCTACCCCTTTCCATTAAAGCTTTCCCCAAACCAGAAGAAGTCAAGAATCTCTTAGAAGAAGTTGGTTTTGAAGAAGTAAATTATTATCCTCTAACCAAAGGTGTAGCGATTATTTATAAGGCGATTAAGCCGTCATTCGTTTAATAAATTCGCAATTTTTACTTTTTAGAAAACTTTTTTATAAAGCTCGATAATCTCTTCCTGAGTAGCTTTTCGGGGGTTATTTCCTGGACTGCCGCTGGCTAAAGCGTCAGCAGCCATCTGGGTAACCACGTCGTTGAATTTCTTTTCATCCACTCCCAAATCCCGTAATGAAGGAATTTTTAAGTCCGCATTCAATCTTTTTATGGATTGGGCAGCTAAATAGGCGGCATCTAAAGTAGATAGACCCACAATGTTTTCCCCCAGCGCCTTAGCGATATCGGCATATCTTTTAGGATTTCCAGGAATGCTAAATTCCATTACGGTAGGCAACAGTACAGCATTGGAAATGCCGTGGGCAATATGAAAATAGGCCCCGATAGGCCTAGCCATGCCGTGCACCAGGGCGACGGAGGAATTGGAGAAAGCCATTCCTGCTTCCAAAGCCCCTATCATCATATTACTTCTGGCTTCCAGATTATCTCCGTTAGCCCAAGCTGGGCGCAGATTGTTTGCGATTAGTTTAATAGCATCTAGCGCAAGAGTATCGCTCAGCGGTTGAGCTTTGATCGAGACATAAGCCTCAATGGCATGGGTGAGGGCATCAAGGCCCGTGGCGGCAGTAATTTTCGGAGGCATTTGGATAGTCAGTAAAGGATCAACTAAAGCTATCCGCGGGATAAGATAGGGGCTGGCTATAAGCATTTTAACATCTCGAGAAGTATCAGTAATAATAGTAAATTGAGTGACTTCACTACCTGTTCCGGCAGTAGTAGGAATGGCGATTAAAGGGGGGCCAGGTTGGGGAATTTTATTAGCCCCCATATAGTCACTTATTTTCCCGGCATTGCTAAAAAGGACAGAGATAGCTTTGGCCGCGTCGATTGGACTACCTCCTCCCACGGCGATCAAAAAATCAGCCTGCTTTTCTTTAAAATTTTTTAATCCCTCTTCTACATGTTCTATGGTTGGTTCGGTATTTACTTGATTATATAAAGCATAAGAGATTCCAGAATTTTCCAAGGATTTTTTAATTTCTTCTAAGAGACCAATTTTCTCTAAATTATCATCAGTAACCAAGAGAGCTTTTTTCCCTATTCCTTTAACCAAAGGGCCTACTTCTTTAACTGCTCCTACGCCGGTAACTATGAGTTGGGGGGTTTTGAATTGAAATATTTGGGCGGCCATTTAAAGCACCTCCTCGGGATTTTTTTAGCTATTTAACATAGCTCATATAGCAAATATTTAATGATTAGGCAATGGAAAGGTTCTTCACCGTTGATTCGTCTCAAATTTTGATGAAAATTCAAATATATTTCAATTTCCAGATTAGACGCCACCAGGACGCCTCTTTTCCCAAAAGGAAATAGGAGGATTAATTCATTCTCTCCTTTTTTGGAAAAAAGGGGAAAAAATTTAACTTCCGGCTCAAAGAAAAATTCTTTAGGCCTTCGCTTATTTTTCGGAGCAATTAATTATTTACACATATCCCCCTTACCCTAACCCTCTCCCCAAGCATGGGGAGAGTCGATAAGAGTCGGAACGAATCGGTACGATTGTCGTTCCGACACTGTCATACTGACACCCGACCACGGGGGA
>Ga0129301_1000191_pt1 | contig 32162 bp, 25 predicted proteins | sample ConPoolayeHmetaG_FD_94489 | JGI IMG/M metagenome (GOLD analysis project Ga0129301, IMG submission 94489) | Hot spring microbial mat communities from California, USA to study Microbial Dark Matter (Phase II) - Cone Pool mat layer H metaG ...
TACCGGCGTGTGGGGCACAGAGGCTGCTGTCGGGCAGATGAACTGATAGATGATCAGCCAGGCTGAGATCGCTATCCCGGAGATGAACAAGCGGGGTCTGGTGGGCACGTTCTTCGTGAATCCGGGCCTGGAGCGCCATCGGCGCAACCTGGAGACGTGAGAGGTGATCTGCCCGCAGTTCGGGCATGAGCTGGCCAACCACACCATGCACCACCGGGACGTGGCGGGCTACGCGGAGGCGAACTACGAGATCGGGGAGTGCTCGCGGTACATCTGGGGGGGCTCGCCCCACCGCAGCAAGCTGCTGCCCTTTGTGCGGGGCAGGGGCACCACCTGGGAGATCAGCGGCGAGGAGATGGAGGAGCTGCGGGCCAAGCACCTGGTCTTGCAGCGGCCGCGCAGCCACTCCATCTCCGACGAGGAGAGCACCGCGGAGCGGCTGTTGAGCTACCGACGCGGGCGCTGGAGGAGGGCGTCTGGGTGGTGGTGGAGTGTGATGAGGGGCAGGGGGAGACCTACGGTCGCCCCTTCACGGAGCTCTACGACCAGGCGCTCACGGTGCGCAACCGCGTCCCGGAGGGCTGGTCGCGCTTCTCGGTGCGCCAGGGCGAGGAGGTGAGGGCATACGACACCCGGAAGGTCGAGGGGCGGACCTACGCCCAGTACGACGCAGTGCCCCACGCCGGGGAGGCCGTGGTCACGCGGCTGGACTGACGGCCGCCCTGATCGGGGACAGCCTGAGGTCTGAGGGAGAGGGGACTCGAGATGGCTTCCGGGAACTCGCAGGACAGGCTGAGCAGACGGACCTTCCTGAAGATGGCGGCGGCCGCGACGGCGGCGCCGCTGCTCGGGCAGGGGAGGTGGGCCGGGGCAGAGGAGGCGAGACCGATGGCAGACAGAGCCGAGGAGATGCGGGGCCGGCGCGTCCCGCGCTATGGGCGCTGGCACGGCGAGTTCGCCGGCGGTCGGCAGGTGGAGCGGGTGGAGTTCGTGGGCCCCGACGGAATCGCCCAGGTGCGGCCCGCCTTCGCGCACCAGCCGGCCGAGCTGCACTACGACGACCGCGGCTACGAGCACGTGCAGGCGACGGGCGAGGTGGTGAGGGCGGCGCGCTTCACGCCGACGGAGGATGGGCGCTACCGCTACCGCGCCCTGGACGCCCGGGGGGAGGTGCTGGAAGAGGGCGACTTCGTGTGCGAGCCCTCCGACCATCCCGGCTATGTGGAGCTAAGCGCCCGGGATCCCCGCTACTTCGCGTACTCGAGCGGCGCGCCCTACTGCGCGATCGGCCTCAACCTGTGCTGGCCGGTCTGGTATCGGCTGCCCAGGGGAGGGGAGCACTTCGCGGTGCTCGGCGCCTCGGGAACGCTGGGCGCGGCGGAGTACCGGCGCTGGTTCCGGGAGCTGTCGCGCAACGGGGGCAACTTCGCGCGGCTGTGGCTTTCGACCGGCTACTTCGACGCCCAGGGGGAGGTGGCGGGGGAGCTTGATCTGCGCACCTTCGCCCATCTGGACGCGGTGGTGGAGGAGGCCCGGGCGCACGGGGTGCGCCTGAAGGTGTGCCTCGAGAACTTCCGCGCCTTCGACCCGGAGCTGGCCTCGCAGTCCACGGTCCTGCGGCACCCCGACGATGGCCGCACCCCGCGGGACATGGACGAGTGGTTTGAGAGTGAGGAGTGGCAGCGGCTGTGGTGGCGCCGGGTGGACGCCTACCTGGCGCGCTACGGCGACGACCCGACGATCATGGCCTGGGAGCTGTGGAACGAGATCAACTGCTGCGTCACCAGCGACTGGTCGGTGCAGCGGGAGTGGACGCGGAGGACTCTGCCCGAGGTCAAGCGGCGCGCGCCGCGGAACCTGGTGACGAACTCCATCGGCAGCTTCGACGACCCGCGTTACCAGGCCTGGTACGATGACTTCAGGATGGAGGAGATGGACTTCCAGCAGGTGCACCGCTATCTCGATCAGGGCCCGGCCTGGGAGATCTGCCGCTGGGAGCCGGCGGCCCTGGGCGCGGACGCCGTCCGGCGCGCCCGCCGCCCCGACAGGCCGATCCTGCTGGCGGAGACCGGCGCGGTGAACGACTGGCACACCGGCCCCTTCCGCTACTATCGTGCCGACCACCGGGGGACCATCTTCCACGACGTCACCTTCGCGGCGTTCTTTGCCGGCGCGGCCGGCACGGGGCACATCTGGCACTGGGAGAGCTATGTGGACCAGAAGAACCTGTGGGGGCAGTTCCGGCCCTTTGCGGGGCTGCTGGAGGGGGTGCAGCTAGATGCCGAGGGCTTCGAGCCCTTCGACCTGTCGGATGGGCGCCGGTGGGTGCTGGGGCTGAAGGGCGAGCGGCACACGCTGCTGTGGGTGCGCAACCGGGCCGACTGCTGGCACCGGGTGCTGCGGGACGAGCAGGAGCCGCCGCCGCTGCGCGGCGAGCGCGTTGACCTCGGGGCGCTCGGCGTCCCCGCGGGCCGCGTGACCACCCTCTGGCCCTGGGGCGAGGGCCGGGGCGAGGCCGCGCTGAGCGCGGGGCAGCTCCGCCTGCCCGACTTCCGCTATGGGCTGATGGTCAGGATCGCGCCGGGGTAGCACTTAGCGCGCCGCTTAGCAGCGCTCGCGAGGGCGAGGAGTGGCCCGACTACCCGGCGGTCACGTGCGCTCGGCATCAGGCGAGCCCGAAGCAGAGCCGGAAGGCCTCGACGAAGTCCTTGCCGCGGTAGGCGATGGTGCGCCCATCCAGGCGCTCGCGGCCGGGGATGATCGCGGTCGCGTCGGCGTGTCGCGTGCTGGTGAACTCGATCTGCACCTCGACCGGCGTGCCGACCGAGTAGGGCTGGACCGCCGGCCCCTTGGCCAGTGTTGCGCGCGTGCGCTCTCTGATCTCATCAATGACCAGCTCCGGCTTCCTGAGCACGGCGCAGTGCTGGGAGAGGCTTCTCTTGCTGACCACGGCCTGGATCCCGGGAACCAGGGACTCCGCCTCCGCACAGGCCTTGTCGCAACCACTCACCAGGACGCAAGGCACCCCGAAGTGGCCGCAGGCGGCCGCCCAGAGGCCGATCTCGCCCATCAGTCGGCCGTTGACGCGCAGGTTCTGGATCTCCTCCGACATGGTGTGGGACAGCACCGCGGCGCGGGTGCCGGCCATGGCGTGGCAGCCGATGAAGAGGCTGGCGTCGAAGCTCTCATCGAGCCCCGCGAGCCAGAAGGGCTTGGGCTTGCCGCGCGCGTACTCGACCTGGGGGTGGAGGTCGCCGAGGACCAGGTTGGTGGCCCCGGAGTGTCCGTCGTCCGCGAGCACGTACGTCGCGCCGGCCTCCAGTGCGCCCTCGGCCGCGGCGTTGATGCTCCGGGTCAGCAGGGCCCGCGCTTCCCGGTAGGCATCGTTGTCGCCGCCGGTCTGCTCCCACAGGTGCACCCCGGCGATGCCCTCCATGTCGCTGCTGATGTAGACTCGCATGCCTGGTCCTCTCCCTCCATGTGTGTCGCGCCGCGTCTTGGCGCCGTCCTCGCAGGCCCGCGCGCGAGCGCGCGTGGCGATCTGCTCATCTTGGAAGCGCGATCGCGGCCGCTCCCGTCGGCCTGCCCTCGCTGTCCCAGGAGGCGGCCCCGACATCGCCGGTGAGCAAGAGGTCGCCCACCTGTATGGGCCCCGGGTGCGCATCGGCGGTGCGGAAGGCCACCACGTGCCGCCGTCCCTGCAGGCTCACCTCCAGCCCGAGGTGGCCCTCTCCAGAGAGCAGCCGCGCCCGCCGGTCGGGGTCGGCCTCTCCCCTCCTGTGGGGCAGCAGAAGGGTGAGGAAGCGGCAGCTGTCGCGCTCGGCGGTGGTCTCCGCGGTCAGGTGCCACTGGTTCGGGTAGTTGCCCTCGGGGGGGACGCCGAACTGGTCGGTCTGGGAGAACGAGAGCCCGTGGGGCGCCAGGAACATCACCTCGAGCGCGGCCCCGCCCCGCTGGATCTGGACCCTCTGGCGCGCGGGGTCCACCTCCATCTCCTCCAGGGCGTGCAGCCACCACTGGTACGTCGCCGGCTCGGGGCTGGCGAGGTCATCGTAGATGACCACTGCGGGGTCCATGTCAGGGGCCTGGGGCCGGAGGAAGAGCAGGTGGCGGTGGAAGCGTCGGAGCCGGCCCCGGTAGGCCGCGGTGGCATCGCCCACCGCGTAGTGGCAGTAGTCGCTGGCCTCGCAGTGTAGGATCCTCCCCTTGGCGTCCCAGTCCCGCGTGGTCTGTCCCTCGCCATTGACTCCGATGCTGTTGGCGGCCTTCGTCTGCCAGGTCCAGTTCCGGTGGTGGGGGCTGCCGTAGTACGGGTAGTAGCCGGAGCTGATGGCGAGGGGCTCGCCGAAGGCGTCGAGGGTGAAGGCGTTTTGGTCGGCGAAGGAGTGGCTGATGGACCCATAGGGTGAGCTGCGCAGCAGGACTTGCACGTTGCGGTCGGCGTGCGCGAGATCGCTGTGCATGCACATGAGGCCGACATCGGGGAAGCAGCGCGCCTGGGGCAGGTCGCTGGGCGGCCGGCCGGCGAGCGCCTGGTCGCGGTCGTGTAGCAGGAATGCCTCCAGGCCCCAGGGCGAGAAGTTGCGCTGCTCGGCGTACCACTTGAGGAAGGGGTCGCTGAAGGTCAGCGCCAGCGCCCACACCGCCTCGGTGCCCTGGGGTGGATGTTCGTGCCCGTCGCCGAAGGGGGACAGCTTGGCGTAGGGCGGATTCCCGTAAAGCTTGTAGTAGCCGGTGTGGCGCAGCCACTCCCGCTGGTGGATGGGCACGCGTGTCATCTGCTCCACCAGCTCGAAGGTACGCACAAATACGTTGACCGTCCAGCCCCAGTAGCTCGGCCCCTCGGACCAGCCTCCGTCCTCCCCGCCGTACGGTGGGAAGAAGGGGGCCCACAGCATCATCAGGCAGTACTCCAGCCACTCCGCCACCTCCAGCTCGCCGGCAAGCGCGAGGCAGGCCTCGGTGAGGTCGGGCAGGTAGTAGCCCATGGCATGGCTCTCGAAGGGGTTGACCTCGAAGGGCCGGCTGCGCAGGGCGTGGTAGAGCTGGGGCAGGCGGGCGGCGAAGGACTCCAGGCAGAGGGCGCGCTCCTCGGGGCTGAGCAGGTCGTAGATGTAATCGTAGACCCGCGGGGCTAGGCGCACAATCTCGGTGCCCGGCTCGTCATTGTGGCTCAGGCTGGTGCTGCCCTCGGGGTCCCAGGAGACGATGTGCAGCAGGCGCCGCTTTGCTTCCTCGCCGAAGCGGCGATCGCCGCTCAGCAGGTAGGCCTCAGCACACAGCATCATGCCGCGCATGAAGGGTCGGGTGGTGCGGAAGGTGCGCGTGTAGGCCGGGCCCCACTCCTCGCCGGTGGGCAGGAAGTCCGGCTCGGGCAGCAGCGGCTCGCCGAGGTAGCGCTCGCAGGAGGCGAGGAAGCGAGTGAGCTGCTCCTTCAGCTCGCCCTGGCCCAGATCCCGCAGCCGAGGCAGGCGCTCCGGGGTCACCCACATCCGCGGCCGGGAGCGCGCGGCGCGCGCGATCACCTCCTCGACCTCTGGGAAGGGGACCTCCACCGCGTCCGGCGCGATGGTGAACCGCCAAGTCGGGCCGAACGCCTCTCCCACTCCGTCGCCCGCATCGCAGCCCACTCGCCAGTACCACACGCCCGCCGCGAGGGGCTCCCGCAGCACCCGAACGGTGGCCGGCCGCGGGGTGTAGGTGAACTCGCGCTCCCCAACCCACGGGAGGGCCGCGCGAACCGTGCGCGGCGTCATCGGCTCACGGATGGTGACAGTGGAGGCGTCGCCGAACTCCGGGTCGCGCCCGTACTGCAGGAGGTAGTCGCTCATCCCCTCCACCGGTAGCCAGACGAACACCGGCGGGTTGGTGGTGAGCCGCTGGCCGTCGCGGGGCGCGCGGGTCACCTGGTAGGGTGCGGGGGGCGGGTCGAGTTGGCGTTGAACCTCCATCCTTCTCTCCTCGATGTTCGGCAGGGCCGCCCCGCCATAGCCGGTCGCCGCGAGGGCGAGGGTGGCGCAGGCGGCTATGCACAGGGCACGCATCATCCCCTCCTGGGTCCTCGGCGCGGCGCGCCGACGGGCCGCCGCCCGGACCTCTTCTCCTCCGCTGGGGGAGGTCCTCCGGGATACAGGCGGGAATGGGCGGCGTCTGCCCTCCGGCCCACTTCAGGGCCGCGGTGGGGGTCAGGCGGCGCAGGCGACGGAACCTGGGGAGCGGGGAAAGCAGCATGGTGGCGAGGGTGAGGGCATGGTCGTGAGATGGGTGCAGGTCAGGACGACGGGCTCGAACCACGCCGCCTGGGTTGGCGGAGGGCAGAGCGGGGCACCGGAGGCTGCGGAAGGAGCGCCGGTGGGGCCCGCGGAAGCCAAGTTGGAGAACGGCCCGGCGCGCCCTTCAGCGGGGCCCTCCCCGGGACTAAGCAAGGAGCCGACCCATGAGGATGTGCTTCGACACCGACTGGCGCTTTCACCTCGGCGAGGAGCCTACGACGTTCTGGTCCGAGTGGCTGAAGCGCAGCTACGACGACGCGGCCTGGCGCCGCCTGGACGTGCCGCACGACTGGAGCATCGAGCTGCCGCGCGACCCTAAGAGCCTGAACGGCTCGGAGGGCGGCTTCTTCGTGGGCGGGGTGGGATGGTACCGGAAGCGCTTCGATGTGCCGAAGTCGTGGGAGGGGAAGCGGGTGGCGGTCACCTTCGACGGGGTGTTCAAGAACGCCGAGGTGTGGGTGAACGAGGGCTACGTGGGCCGGCATCCCTACGGCTACGCCAGCTTCACGATGGACATCACCCAGTACCTCGAGGTGGGCGCCGAGAACCTGCTGGTGGTGCGGGTGGACAACTCCGCGCCGAGGCACAGCCGCTGGTACTCCGGCTCCGGCATCTACCGCCACGTGTGGCTACTGGTGCGCGACCCGCTCCACATCGCAGACGGCGGCATTTACGTGACGACGCCGGAGGTCTCGGCCGAGTCGGCGGTGGTGCGGCTCGAGGCGACGGTGGTCAACGAGTCGCCGAAGGGACGCCGGGCGGCTGTGCGGTGGGTCGCGCTGGGGCCGGAGGGCGAGGACTGTGGGGCGAGGGAGGCGGAGGCCGAGCTGCCCCCGGGCGCGCGGCACGTCTTCGTCGCCGAGCTGCCCGTCGCCAACCCCCGCCTGTGGTCGCCCGATCACCCGTGGCTGTACCGGTTGCGCACGGAGATAAGCGCAGGCGGGGAGGTCGTGGAGGCGGAGGACACGAGCTTCGGCATCCGCGAGATCCGGTACAGCGCGACCGAGGGCTTCGTGCTGAACGGCGAGCCGCTGACGATGCGCGGGGGCTGTGTGCACCACGACTGCGGGCCGCTGGGGGCGATGTCCATTGATCGGGCGGAGGAGAGGAAGGTCGAGCTGCTCAAGGCGAGCGGGTTCAACGCCGTGCGGTGCGCCCACAACCCGCCGGCCCCGGCCTTCCTCGACGCCTGCGACCGGCTGGGAATGCTGGTGATAGACGAGGCTTTCGACAACTGGCGAGAGCGGGCCACGCCGACCGACAACCACCTGGTGTTCGATGACTGGTGGGAGCGCGATCTCGACAGCATGCTCTACCGCGACCGCAACCACCCGTGCATAGTGATGTGGAGCATCGGCAACGAGGTGAAGGAGCGCGGGCTCCCCTGGGGTGCGGGCCTGGCGCGGCGTCTTGCCGAGCGGGTGCGCGCGGTTGACCCGACGCGGCCGGTGACCTCGGCTGTGAATAACTGGCCGGACTGGGAGCGGGTGGACGCCTTCTTCGCAGAACTGGATGTCTGCGGGTACAACTACCTGGTGGATCGGTATGAGGCCGACCACGAGCGGCACCCGGATCGCATCATAGTGGCGACGGAGACGTTTCCGAGCAAGGCCTTCGAGTACTGGCGGGCGGCGGAGCGTCTGCCCTACGTGGTGGGCGACTTCGTCTGGACCTCCATGGACTACCTCGGCGAGGCCGGCATTGGGGGCAGTTGGATCGAGGGGGAGGCGGACGCCCCGGCCCCCGGAGGTTGGCTGCCCGGCTGGCCCTGGCACCAGGCCTTCTGCGGCGACCTGGATATCTGCGGCTGGAAACGCCCTCCCTCCTACTACCGCGATATCCTCTGGGGGCAGAGTGACGCCCTCTACATCGGCGTCCACACCCCGGTGCCCGAAGGCGCGAAGGTGCAGCGCATGGACTGGGGCTGGCCGGATGTGCAGGCCCACTGGACGTGGCCCGGCATGGAGGGGAGAGAGGTGGTGGTTGATGTCTACTCCGCCTGTGATGAGGTGGAGCTTCTCCTCAACGGCCGGCCAGTGGGTAGGAAGGCGCTAAGCGAAGAGGATCGGCTTATCGCGTCTTTCACGGTGACCTACGAGCCGGGGACGCTCGCAGCAGTGGGCTACCGGGCGGGGGCGAAGGTGGCCGAGCAGTCACTTGTCACCTGCGGCCCGGCGGTCGGCCTCCGCCTTGTGCTCGACCGCAACCCCATCCGGGCGGATCGAAACGACCTTGCCTATGTGACGGTGGAGGCCGTGGACGCGGAGGGCCGGCCTGCGCCGACCGCGGATCACGTTGTCTACTTCACGACGGCTGGCGTGGGGCACATCGCCGCCCTCGGGAGCAACAACCCGCGGCACACGGAGGCCTACCGAGGCAACCGCCACCGGCTCTTCCGCGGCCGCTGCCTCGTCATCCTCAGGCCCGACGGGGACGCTGGGGACATCCACCTGCGCGCCCAAGCCGACGACCTCGCCCCGGCCGAAGCTGTCGTCGCGGCCCGGCCCTGCCCGCAGGCCTAGGCGGGTCGGCGACGTCGTGCGGGCGGCGCGCTAAGCGGTCGAGCCTCCCATAGTTATCGCCGGGAGGCGCGTTGTTGACGCCCCCGGTCGGCGGGTGGCTTGCACCGTCGGGCGTGGCGCGCACCCCTTGCTTGCGAGCCTGTCCGTAGGCTTGCTGCCTGGCGGTATGTGAGGCACGCCTCTGTGTGCCACAATGCGGTGTGAGTCTCCCCGCCGGAGGTGGTTCGGCCTGCTCGGCATGAGCACAGCAGCTGCGCGTCTGACCGCAGTGGTCGGTGGCGCGAGCGGCACGCGCCTCTGCCACTACAACGCCCTCGGCCAGCGGATGCACGGCGGCGCCTGGGGGTACACCGCGGACCCCTCGGGGCTGCTGCAGCTCGGCCCACCGCGTCCACTGGCCCGAGCCGGGCCGCTTCCTCCAGCAGGACCCCACCGGCGAAGGGATGAACTGGTATATGTATGTGGGGAACAACCCGGTGGTGTGTGGCAGGCCGGGAAGGCCCGGTGTGGTTCGTGCGAGCCGATGCGCGAGCGGCGCGGGGTGATGGGGGACAGCGAGAGGAGATGGCCCGTCAGGGCGGCAAGCCAACGCTGTGCCGGCCGACGCGCTCCGGGCGGCTGTCTGCGGCGCCGGCCCCGCGTGGAGCGGGGAGCGGTGATATCACGGGCTGGCTCTGGTTGGGCGCGGCTGATGCCCAACCGAAAAGCGGGTCGAGTGGACGGAAGACCCGCCGCGCCGGAGGGCGCCTTGAGCGCCATCGGCGTCGGTGCACTTTGACGCACCGCGCCCCCGCTCCCTGGCCCCTTGGGACAGCCGCGCCGCGAGCGCATGCATCATCGGCGCGCAGCCGGGCCGGGGGTGATGGAGGGGAGGCGTGAGGCTGGCGACGATCATCCGATATGCCCGGCCCCGGATCGCGGCCCAGAGTCGGGCCGGGTGGTGTCCGGTCTGTGGGCGCCGGACGGTGTTCGTCGTCGTGCACCCCGAACGGATTCGGGAGGATGCGCGCTGCCTGTGGTGCCGCAGTCTCGCGCGCAACCGTTACGTCGCCCTCTGTGCAGTCGAGTGCTTCGCGGGCCGGGGGATCCGCTCGCTGAAGGATTTCGCCTGCGTCGCCGACCTCCGCGTCTACAACCTCGCCGCGCAGGGCTGCTTCGTTCGGGTATGGGGCGAGGCCCCTAACATCACGTGCTCGGAGCATCTTGAGAGAGGTCTAAGTGGTGAGGTATGCGATAGGGTGTTGTGCCAGGACGTGGAGCGGCTGAGCTTCCCGGATGAGTCCTTCGATCTGGTGCTGTCGGAGGAAGTGTTCGAGCACGTCCGCGATTGGCGGAGAGGAATGCGCGAGGTCCTCCGGGTGCTAAGGCCCGGGGGTCATCACGTGTTCTCGGTTCCGCTCCACCTGAACGAGCCGACGAGGGACCGCTTTGCGCGGGGAGATGGAGACGTCTGCCTATTGCCGGCAGAGTACCACGGTGACCCAATTAGAGGCCGGTCGGTGGTCCAGACATCGTTCGGCTACGACGCAGGCGCGCTGGTGGCGGAACTGGGATTCGAGGTCAGGTTGCGGATCGCCTCGTACGCTGAGCAGGTCAGGTACGGCGTGTTCGGCAGCTACACCTTCATAGCCAGGAAGCCGGGGGGAAACTGACCGCCGCCTCTCAGCCAGCCGAGGGCGTTGCCGGTAGGCCGCCGGATGCGGGTCGGGGAGGAGTGCCGGGGGCGGCGTCTAGGAAACAGGAGGCCAAGAGCCGGCCGAGAGGGGGTACGGTGATGATAGAGACCCGACTGCGGGGCGCCAGCGCCCTGGCGAATGGAAGGCGCTGGTCGGGGGAGCGAGAAGACTACGGGCCGCGGCAGGCGCCGCGAGTGAGGGCGGCCGGTTGGCTGGTGGTTGCGCTGGCCGCTCTGATGTTGCACGCGCCGGGGTGTGAGCGACTGGGAAGGAGGCTGGCCATGGGCGAGGACAGACAGGGCATGTCGCCGCAGGGTGAGGAGGAGATCCTGGCCGGGGCGGCCGAGCGCATCGCGCGCTACCGGAAGGCCGACGGCGTGGTCGAGGTGCGCGACGGGGAGGGCAACCCGGTCGCGGGCGCGGTGGTCAAGGTCGAGCAGGTGCGGCACGCGTTCCTCTTCGGCTGCAACGCCTTCCCCCTGCTGCAGTACCAGGACCCCGAGCAGGAGGCGACCTACCAGCGCAAGTTCACCGCCCTGTTCAACTACGCCACCCTAGGCTTCTACTGGGGATTCTACGAGCGAGAGCCGGGGCGCACCCGGGAGGAGCAGTTGCGGCAGCAGGCCCGGTGGCTCCGGGAGCGGGGGATCGAGACCAAGGGGCACCCCCTGATCTGGTACGAGGTCTTCCCGCGATGGGGTCCGTCGGACCCGGATCAGGCGCGGGAGCAGTCGCGCGCCCGGGTGGTCGAGATCGTCTCCGGCTTCCGGGGGCTGGTGGACCGCTGGGATGTCGTCAACGAGGCGACCTCCGTCCCCACCCAGTTCAGCAACGGGGTGGCGGAGTGGTTCAGGCGGGACGGGGCCGTGACCGTGGTCTCGGAGGCGCTGGCGTGGGCGCGCGAGGCCGGCCCGGAGGCGCAGCTCATCTACAACGACTACAACGTGAGCCCCGCCTTCGAGCAGCTCATCGCCGACCTGATCGCGGCCGACGCGCCGATGGACGCGATCGGGGTTCAGAGCCACATGCACGGGGGCGAGTGGCCCATTGCCCGGGTATGGGAGGTGTGCGAGACCTACGCGCGCTTCGGCCTGCCGCTGCACTTCACCGAGGTCACCGTGGTGTCAGGTGAGCACGGCTGGGAGCGGCCCCAGCCCTGGCCCACTACGCCGGAGGGCGAGCGGCGCCAGGCCGACTACGTCGCCAGCCTCTACACCACCCTCTTCTCACACCCCGCGGTGGAGGCCATCACGTGGTGGGACCTCATGGACGGGGCCTGGCAGGGCGCGCCCGCGGGGCTGCTGCGGGCGGACTTGTCGCCGAAGCCGGCCTATGAGCGGCTGCTGGAGCTGGTGAAGGGCGAATGGTGGACGAGCGTCGAGCTGACCACCGGGAGCGACGGGCGGGCCGCCTTCCGCGGATTCCTGGGCGACTACCGGGTCACCGTGGTCGCCGCTCCGGGCGAGGTCACCGGTGAGCTGGCACTAGCGCGGGACGCCGAGAACCGGTTGCGGGTGGTCGTGGAGTAACGCCTCCGGAGCGCGCGGGATCAGGGCTCGAGAGAGAGCGCCTGCTTGCGATAGCGGCCCGGGGTGGTGCCGAAGTGCTTGACGAAGCTGCGGTGGAGGTGGCTGGCGTCGGCGAAGCCCATCTCGTGGGCGATCGCGTCCTCGGGCAGCTCGGTGGTCAGGAGGCGGTTGGCGACGTGTGAGAGCCGCGCACGGAGGCAGAAGCGGCCGAAGCTGACGCCCATGGCCTGGCGGAACACGCGCTTGAAGTGGGTGACGCTGTAGCCGCAGGCCGTAGCCGCCTCGGCCAGTGTGACCCGGGGCGCCAGCCGAGACTGCACCATCTGGAGCGCGGGCACCACGCGCGGCAGCGCCCCGAGCGGCGAGCTGTCGGCGCCCAAGCCGACGTCGGGGTGGTGTCGGACACGGTCGAGGATGAGCAGGATGCGCAGCAGGTCCAGCCGCACCGCGGCCTCACACCCCCGCGGCTGGTCCTGCACTTCCTGGGCGATGGCCTCCCCCAGAGCCGCGATCTCCGCCTGCGCTCGCTCCCCGGTGGCCTGCGGGCGCTGCGCAGGAGGCAGGGCGAACAGGGTCAGCCAGGACACCTCGCCCACCCGCTCCTCGCCCAGGAACTCGGGCAGGAAGATGACGACCACCTCCCGCGTGCCCAACCTGGGTACGCGCGCGCCGTGCGGCTCCCACATCGCGTGCAGCCACACCTGCCCGCGGGTCAGGCGCACGAGCCCGTTCATGGTGGAGCGGGCCTGCTCACCCGCCAGGACGACGCCGACCTCGAAGCCCCGGTGCACCTCGACGATGGGCCTCCAGCCCAGGCTGGCGGCGTTTCCGTAGTCGAGCAGGAAGGTCGCGAAGCGGCGCCCCTCGTCAACGAGCGCCCCGAGGACCCCGTCCGGCAGCGGGCCCTCGATGAACTCCCTTACGATGGGGGCATCTTGAGGCGGCGTGTCCATTGGTCTCATTGTACAACCTGCTGGCCCTCCTGTCCAATGACCCCCTGGCCCGCTGAGCGTAGAATGGCCCCCGGCACAGACAAGGCCCGAGGGCCCGAGGGCGGCGCGCGGAGCGGTCGGCGGCTGGGCCCTGGCTGAGGAGGTGAAGGACGCGCGGCTCGGGCCAGCGACTGGCGCAGGACGAGCAGCTGGAACGTGCTGGCTGGTGTGGAGGCCCTCTCCCCCAATCGCCTGAGGAGGTGAACGGTCAGGATGACGGTGCGACGACGCAAGGGATTCACGCTCATCGAGCTGTTGGTGGTCATCGCGATCATCGGGATCCTGGCGGCTATGGTGTTCCCGGTCTTCGCGCGCGCCAGGGAGTCGGCCCGCAGGGCCGTCTGCCTCTCGAACATCAAGAACATCGGCCTCGCCATCCAGATGTACCTGGCGGACTACGACGACACCGGGCCTCCGAACGAGCACCGCCCGGAGGTTCTGGCCTACTTCAACACCGGCCCCGGCGGCATGGGCGCCATGGAGGACTGTGACGCGGCCAGGGGCATCCCCTACCGGGCCAATCCGTTCCTGCGCTGGCCCGTGATCCTCGACCCATACATCCGCAACCGCGACGTCTGGCGATGCCCGAGCGCCCGCCTGATCAGCGGGGCGAACTGGATCACGCCGACCTATGGCCCCGACGGATGGCTGGGCCACTATCAGGCCAACGAAGGTGACTGGGGCCAGGGCATCGGCGGTCCGTGTGACGGCGGAGTGTTCCCCCCGGGATGGGGCGGTGACATCACCGACTCGTTCCTGCAGGGGCGGGATTACTCCGCCAGAGGCGGATTCCCGCCGGGCACGTTTGTCCAGGGCTACGCGGTGAACACGCGCGGCGAGCAGGGCGCGGGCTTCAACGAGAGGAAGCTGAGCTGGGTCAACGACGCGGCCTGGTTCCCGGTGGTGGCCGACGGAGGGGCGCTGATCCAGGAGATGCGAGTGGCCACCCTGGTCATCCCAGACCTGTGCAACGTCGGCTGCGCTGGCGAGGCGTGCTGGATGGCCGACTGGGAGAACTGCCCGTGGAGCCAGGAGTGCGGCGCGCACCCTGAGATCAAGACCGACCCGCAGGTCTTCGACCGCAACACGCGCCACCTAGGCGGCGTGAACATCGGCTTCCTCGATGGGCACGCCAGGTGGCTCCCCTCGCGGCGGGTCCTGGACCTGGCGCCGAAGAACGCGTGCGGATGCTGGGGCGGCGGGCTCGTCGGCGGGCAGCTCGAGGGCATCTGGCCCGGGGCCCCGACGACTGTGGGCATGGACGGCACCTCGCCCAGCGGAGTCCCCTCCGGCCAGTGCCCCGGCGACGTGTGGGGCTGCAACCAGCCCTGCCTGTACTAGCGAGGCACCTCCGCCTCCCCCGGCCGCCCTTGCTGAGGGTCCCGGGGAGATGCTGCGAGAACCCGTGCGGAGCGCCTCTTGGCGCTCCGCACGGCTGTACCCCGAGGCCGGCCCGCGGCGAGCCGTGCGCAGGCCCCGCCTCGACGCCGCCGTGACCGCAGGGAGGAACCTGGCATGAAGTGCGACGAGCTGCCGCCGCTCTTCCAACCGACCGCTGGCAACCTGGCGCTCCTGCTGATCGTGGACAGCCGCCTCCCCACGCGCTCCGAGGTGGAGCCTGCCATCCTCTCGGCCCTGGGCCATCTCGGGCTTCCCTACCAGCTGCGCGACCTCGCCGATGGGGCCCTCACGGGGCAGGAGCTGGCGGGCCGGCCGCTGGTCGTGCTGGGTCAGCAGGGGCTCGGCAGGGCGCTTGGGGAGGGAGGCGCGCGGGTGCTCCTTGAGGCGCTGTCGGGGGGAGTCGGCCTGGTCAGTTTCGACTCCTCGCTGGAGGGCTACGGGCCCGAGTTCCTGCGCGCGCTGGAGCTGGCGCCCCGGGGCGGACCGGCGCCCTCTCACGTCTTCCGGGTGTGCGCGGCCGACCACTGGATCACGGGGACGCGCGCGGTGGGCGAAGAGGTGGAGGCCGTCGAGCCAGTGCCGGTCGAGTCGGTGGCGGCCGGCGGAACTCCGCTGCTGGCCACCGGCAACGGGCGCTGCGTGCTGTGCGTCGGCCGGCACGGCCGCGGCCGCTATGCCTACTGGGCCGCGCCGCCGGCCCTTTGGCTTCAACGCTGCGTCGGCCACGCCCAGGGACTCGACGATCTGTTCTGGAAGTGCCTTGTGTGGTGCGCGCGCAAGCCCCTGGTCATGAAGGCGATGCCGCCCTTCGTGACCGCGCGCATTGACGATGTCTGCGGCCTGCGGTCGCTCTGGTGGGTGCTGGCGACGTTCGGCGTCTCGGGCCGGCCGCTGCCGGAGCCGATCACCAGGCTGCTCTGCGACCCGCTCCCCGGCCGGCGTTCGACGGCCTGGGGCCTCCGCTATGTGGACGTGCTCAACGCGCACGGCTACATCCCGAACCTGGGCCTCTACCCCGACCAGCTCGCCGACCCCGATTGGGGGGTGCTGAAGGAGAAGAGCGAAGCCGGGCTCGCGGAGCCGTTCGCGCACGCCTTCTCCGATCACATCGCGGCCACCGGGGCGCGCACGGTGGACTTCATATACCAGAGCGGGCCCAGCTCGCCAGGGCGCTTCGGCGAGCCCTGGTCCCTGGAGGATCCGCCCGAGCGGGCGCGGCAGAAGTTCGCGCGCCTCGACGCCATCTGGGCGAAGCGCGGCATCCGGCCGGCCCGCAGCGTGAACAGCCACTGGCACAACCCGGCGCCCAGCGCGCTGCCGTTCCTGAAGGAGCGCGGGCAGACCTTCTTGATGTCGGGCTCGCTGTTTGGCATCAGCTTGATGGACTCCGAGGCCTACGAGTGGCGGATGGGGCCCTACGGCGCGACGGGGTCGTCCCGGTGGGGCAGGGCTGGCTGTGTGCTCGACTACCCGCCCATCCCCCCGGGCGTCCCGGGTGTCGCCACCGGCGACTTCCTGTGCGTCGAGAGCTCCTGGGGCCGGCGGGGCACGCGCGAGCACCGGGTCGAGGACCCGGGCGACTTCCTCTGCACCGAGTCCGTGTCCGACCCCGGCTCCGGCCGTCGGCGCAACAACATCGAGGTCGCCGCCCAACGGCTCGCCCAGCGGCTCCGCGTCGGGCTGGACAGCATGTTCTTCGGGCTGCTGATGACGCACGAGCAGCACCTCTCGGTGCTCACCGAGCCGGAGCTGGAGGCGCTCCTCTCGGAGGCCGACCGGCTCACCAGCAGCTATGAGAAGGAGTTCGTGGGCCACGATCACGTTGCGGAGTACGCGCAGGCGAAGCTCGAGAGCCACCTTGCGGAGGGGAACGTGGATGGGGCGGGCCGGGTCTCGCTGAAGCTGACGGGCCGAGCCATGGTCCCATTGAGGCTCTACGTGTTCCGGGATGAGGGGGAGCGGCGCCTCCACCGCTACCAGGAGGTCCCCGTCTTCGACGGCGAGGCCGAGGTGCGCCTCTGACACACCGGTCTGGGGCCGGGCGGCCCCGGGGGACGGCTAAGTCCACGGAAGGGAGCAGCATGCTGAGCGACAAGGACCGCCGGGAGGCGCTGAGGCGAGGGCTCTCCGGGCGCTGGCAGGCCGAGCCGATGCTCGGTGGCTACTGCGGCGAGGAGGAGATCGAGGCCGTGGTGGCCGCGATGCGTTCGTCCATGGACCCTGCGGTGGGATTCGGGTTCATCTGCGAGGAGATCGAGCGCTTTGAGCGCGCCCTCGCGGAGTACATCGGCGTCAAGCACGTGGTCTCCATCAACGGCGCAGGGGGCGGGCTGGACATGGTGGTGCGGTGCCTGGACCTGGGCCCCGAGGAGGAGGTCATCTGCCCGGCCATCAACTTCCGGGCGGCCCCCATGGCGGTGCTCGGCGCGGGCGCCCGGCTCGTCCTGTGCGAGGTGGACCCGGTGACCCTTTGCGCGGACCCCAATGATGTGGAGAGGCGCATTACGCCGCGGACGCGCGCGATCCTGCCCACTCACATGAACGGGATCTCGGCGGCCATGGACGATCTGCTCGCCCTGGCGGAGCGCCACCCCCACCCCGTCCACGGCCCGATCAAGGTGATCGGTGACGCCGCGCGGGCCCTCGGTGGAGGCTACCGGGGCACCAAGGTGGGCAAGAAGGGGTGGATGAACGTCTTCAGCTTCCACACCATGAAGAACATGACCACCCTCGGAGAGGGAGGCGCCATCACCACCGACGACGACGCGATCGTAGGCCGCCTGCGCGAGATCCGGCAGTTCGGCGGCACCCACTGGGGCTCCAACTACAAGATGACGAAGCTCCAGGCCGCGGTGGGCCCGATCCAGCTCCGGCGCCTCGAGGGCTTCATCGCCGCCAGGCGGCGCCTCGCGCAGGCCCGCAACGAGATGCTGGAGGGTTGCCCTCACCTCACCCTCCCGGCCGAGCCGAACGGCTACGAGCACACCTACTACCTCTACACCCTCCTGGTGCCGCGTGAGTGGGCCGGTGGGCGGCGGGATCGGCTGATCCGCCTCCTGAAGGAGGAGTACCGGCTGGACTGCGGGGTGTACAACCGGCCGGTGCAGCAGGAGGTCCCCTTCATCGCCCGCCACACCGAGGGGCAGGAGCTTCCCCTGTCGGACGAACTGGGGGGCCGTATCATCTGTCCTCCGATCCACCCGTACATGTCGGAGGAGGATAACGCCTACATCGCGGCTGCGGTCTGGGAGGCGGTGGCGCGCATCGAGAGGGGGGAGTAGCGCGCCCACCGCCCGGACGGCTCGTCCGTCGGGCCACACCACGCGGAGCGCAGGGCAGCAGTGCACAGCAGCGGAGGCCGTCGGCCGCGGAACCAGACCGAACGAGGGGTGAGCGGGCGCGCGGTGCTACTCGGCGCTGCGCTCGTGCCCCTCAACGTGCTGTTCCTCGTGGCGGCCCTCTGGCGGTGGGGATGGTTCACCGGGCAGAACTCCCTCTTCCCCAACGCCGTCGCCGTACTGTTCTTGCTGGCGGCGGCAAACGAGGTTGCCAGGCGAAGGCGCCCTCACCTTGCGCTCACCGCAGGCGAGCTCCTCACCGTCTACCTCATGGTGGTGACGAGCACGGGCCTGACGTGCTCGCTCTGGCACTTCGGGGGGGCGCTCGCCGGCGGCATCAGTTACCCTTTCTGGTTCGCGACCGAGGAGAACGGGTGGATGACGCTGGTATGGCCCTTCCTGCCCGAGTGGCTCACGGTCCGCGGCCAGGCGGCGCTGGAGGGATACTTCCTGGGCGGCGGTTCGCCCTACCGGTGGGCGGTAGTTCGCGCCTGGGGCGGCCCCGCGCTCTGGTGGGCGGCCTTCCTCGGGGTCCTGCTGTGGGTGTGCCTCTGCCTGAACTCGATCGTGCGCAGGCGGTGGGCCGACGAGGAGAAGCTCGCGTTCCCCATCACGGTTTTGCCGGTCCAGGTGGCCGACGAGCGCTTCGGGCTGCTGCGCAACCGGCTCTGGTGGTCGGCGGTGGCCTTCTCGGGGGGCCTGTGGTTGTGGAACATCGCGAGCGGGCTGATCCCGAGCCTGCCGGGCATCCCGCTCCACATAGACTACTCGAGCTATGTGGAGAATGCCCACCCCTGGAACTCCATCCGCCACAAGATGCTGGGCTGGTCGCCCGGCTCGATCGGCCTCTGCTACCTCATGCCGCTCGATCTGGCGTTCTCTCTGCTCGTGTTCGACCTGCTGTGGGTGGCCGAGTACCTGCTGTCGGCCCACCTCGGCTGGTCGGTGAGCCCCCGTGCCGGCTTCCCATACGGCGACTATCAGGTGGCAGGCGGCTTCATCGCCATCGGCGCCTCGGTGCTGTGGCTCGACCGCGCGTACCTGCTGGCCGTCCTGCGCCGGGCGCTTGGGCTAAGCTCGCCCCTGCGCGATGAGGGGGAGGCGCTGCGCTACTCGGCGGCCACCCTCGGCGCCGTGGTCGGGCTGGTGTGGCTCTGGTGGTTCCTCACCCGCGGGGGCATGTCGGCCGCGGTGGCCGTCGTCTTCCTGGGGCTCTACCTCCTGATGGTCCTGGTACTCTCTCGGCTGCGCGCTCAGCTGGGGCCCCCCAGCCACCAGCTCTATGGGGCCACCCCCGACTGGATCCTCCGCACCGCCGTCGGAGGGCGGGTTCTCGGGCCCCAGAACCTCGGCATGTTCGCCCTGCTCAACCCATTCCTGAAGCAGCAGAGCAACCACCCGGCCCCCAGTCAGCTCGAGGCCCTGAAGATGGCCGAGGGCGGCCGCATGGAGCGCAGCCGCATCGGCCTGGTCCTGGTCCTGGTCGTGCCGGCCACCATCATCTGTTACTTCTGGGCGAACCTGCACATCGGCTTCCACACCGGCCTCGCCACCGGCAACACTCACCACTCGAACCTGCTCATCCCGCGGTGGAGCACCGACGCCCTCGCCGCCGAGGTGCGCGATCCCGTCGGCCCCAACCTGCCCGGCGCCATCGCCATGGGCTTCGGCTTCGCGCTCACCTCCCTGCTGATGGCGCTCAAGCTCCGCCTCCACTGGTGGCCGCTCCACCCCGTCGCCTTCCCCCTCGCCATCGCCGATTCCATCCTCGAGCTGACGGCAGCGATCTTCATCACCTGGCTTGTCAAGTCGCTGCTGCTCCGCTACGGGGGCCTGCGCGCACACAGGATAGCGCTCCCCTTCTTCCTCGGGCTCATCGCCGGGGAGAGCACCGTCTACTTCCTGCAGATGGTAGTGTGGCAGGTGTTCAACCTCACCTGAGCGGGGGTCGCCCGGTCAGGGCAGGCTGAAGCAGACCGCCGCCGCGTTCCAGTTGAGCGAGTGCCACTCGGCGGCTACCGCGCCCGGCTTGGACGCGCGCGTCGGGCGCACTCGCCCGAAGGCCCGCTCCGGCTCCCGCAGGCTCTCCCAGCCCCACCAGGTCACCAGCGGCCAGCTCACACCCTCGCCCTCGGCGGGGGCCGGCCAGGTCACCATCACCGCCTGTGTCAGGCAGACCGTCGCACCCGGCGCCTCGCGCTCGACGCCCACGGTGAACGGGACCGGGGGGCCGGGAGGGATGATGCGCTCCAGGCGCGCAGGCCGGCTCGTCCGCAGCACCGAGATGCAGCTCGCGATCACGCCGGAGGGAGGCCCGGTGAACTGGTCGGGGGTCGCCACCTGGGCCAACTCGGCCGGGCTCTCGTCCAGCAGGAGCGAGCGGAGCTGAAGCAGCGAGGGGAGGATGTGGGACTCGTTGTGCCAGCGTCGCTCCCTGGGCAGTCGCTCCAGGAGTAGGTCCAGCTCGCGCCTCGCATCGGCGCGGAGGTGGTCGCGGTAGAAGCGCGCCACGTCGGCCTCGCTGAAGCGCACCCACCGGTTCGAGTACTGCCGCTCGCCGTGGACCCAAGGGTAGGTGGGCCCATCTATGCGCCACCCCTCCATCCCTCCCCACACGTTCGTGAGGTACACCTCCTCGGGCATGGGCTCGGTCGTGTGCCAGGGCTGACGCACGCGGAAGTACTGCGCGCCGCGCTGCTTGACGAAGTGGTGCACCAGCTCCCGCGCGAAGATCGAGCAGGCATAGGCGTAGGTGTCCAGGTCGCCGACGCCGTAGGCCAGGCGGGCAAGCGCGAGCGCGGGGGCGGCCTGGTCGCCCATCTCCACCAGGGACTCCCGACCGAACGAAGTCCAGCGCACCTCGGCGCCCGTGCAGAAGAGCCTCCTGACGAGGTCCCATCGCTCGGCGATCAGCTCCCAGTCGCCGCTGTGGTGGGCATAGGCCCAGAGCGTGACCAGCAGGTTCGAGCTGAACTTGCCGGCGTCGCCGAGGATCCCCCAGGAGCCGATGCCCGGCCCCTCGAGGATCAGGTAAGTGCGGCCCGACCCGGCGGGATACTCCCGCTCGATGAACCGCTCGGGCGCCAGCACGTCCTCGCGGAAGTACTTCCCAAGGGAGCCGATGGCCCGTCGGCGGGTCTCCTCGTCGTAGTAGGGCAGCCCCTTGGCGTACCACCGGTCGCCCATGATCGCCCAGCAGAAGTTGTGCATGCCGCCGTGGTCGTGGATATACCCGTCGGCGCGCGGGAACTTCTCCCGCGCCACCGCCTGCAGCCGCGCGAGCGCCGCCGCCACCGTGGGATGCGCGTCGATCTGAGGCGGATCCGCCGCCTCCGCCTGGTGGACGTACTGAAGGACAGGCAGGTGGATGTCGTAGTAGTCCACCCCCTCGCAGCCCATGTAGGGGCCGAACGGGGTCAGTAGCTCGGGGTCGGTCACCGGGACAGAGAACTGGACCGGGAAACCGCCCAGGTGATGGGCGAGCGCGAGCGGAGGGCTGATCGGGGCCAGCTTCAGAGGGGGCGTCCCCCACTCGTCGGGGATGGTGATCCACTCGAAGCGCTGGCGGATGGTGACCGTGTCCGCGGCCCGGTCGACGCGGAAGCTGTCCTCGCAGTAGATCGGGAACTCCCGCGAGACCCGCGCCCAGTAGCGAAGGCGCGCGAGCACCTCCTCGGGCAGCCCTGACTCCCACTCCCACGTGCGGATCGCGCGATCGCCGTTCCACGAGGCCCCAGATGGGCCGAGGTCGTCCCACCGCCACCGGTAGTACTCGTAGGCCAGGGGCACGCGCCGGTAGAGGGCCGGCCCCTCGCGGACCCACTGCGGCGGCTTGTAGTACCCGTAGAGTGGCATCAGGGCCGCATGCCCGGCCGCGCCGTCGAACTCGAGGAGCAGCCCCTCGCGGTCGAGCGCGATGCTCCGCGGGCGCCGCTGCAGGAAGACCGCCCACGGGCTGTCCCACTCCGGCCTCCCCTCCGCGCCCGCGAACCACACGAGCACCCAGCACTCGCTCATCGCGGAGGCGCCTGCCCGCTCGCCCCGGCGCACGATGTGCGCGCCCTCCCCCTCCGCGAAGGCCGCAAAGGTCGGCCCGCCGACCTCCAGCTCCGCGAGGTCGGCGAAGAACGCGAGGTAGTCGGTACCCGAGCGATAGAGCGTCATCGGGCTCAGCTCAGTGGACACGAAGAAGAACGGGGCCTCCCGCCACGACTCGCCGGCCGACCCCATGGGACGGGCCGGGCGCGGCGCCTCGGCGGGTGCAGCACAGGGGGCGAAGACGAGTGCGACCACGATCGCGAACAGCCGCGAGCTTCTCACAGCGGTCTCTCCTCCGGCCTCGCCGCGGGTGGCCCGAGCCCCGCCCCGCTCACTCAGCGGCGATCTCGTAGTACAGGCAGGCTCCCCGCGGCCCTCGCGTGTCGGTCTTCACCACGAGCGCGCCGTCCTCCTCGGCCGACTCCAGGCGGGCGATGCGTCTCCCCGACACGTCGAGCGCCCACACTTGGAGCTCCGAGGCGTGTTCGCTCGCGAGAGAGACGGCCGCGGTGCTTCGGCGCACGAGGTGGGGAAGGTCGCCCCAGGCCTCGAGGACCCAGCGCGCTCGGTCGCCGAAGCGAGCGCCCGAGTTCTGTAGGTCGGTGAGGTGGACCAGGAGCAGCCGGCGGCTGCTGGCTGCCGGCTGGCCGTCGAGCGACGATATCCAGAGCGCGCCGCCCCAGCGGGCGAACTCGCACAGGTTCGCGAACGCGCGCTCGCTCACCGGCACGAGCATCTTGAGGTTGCCGGCCCGGCCCTCGCCCTCACCGAACACCTCCTGGGCCTTGACGGGCCGGGAGCCGCGAGCACAGCGAACGGGGACCCGTCGGCCGAGAGTGAGACGGCTCCGTTGGCGGCGACCGTAGCGCGGGCGGGGCCGCCCTCCGCCATGCCGCACGAGACCATCGCGCCGACGTCCATGGCGGCGCAAGAGATGATGGGCAACCGGCCGCTTCGCGCTGCGCCGCGTGCTGGCCCACCGCGCGCCGATATGGAGGCCTCGTGTCTGGGACACACACCGCCAGGCTAGCAGCAGCGCGACTGCGCGGTCATTGCAGGTAAGGCCTCTGATCTTGTAGGATTGGACCACGCCATGGACGCGGCGCACCGGTCCACCTCGCGTACGTCGGCGCTCTGGGCCGCCTGGAGCCTGTCTGACGCCGCTCTCGGCGGCGCGCAGGGCCCTGTCTCCGGCCCCTGCGGGAGACCCGCGAGGCAGAGGTCACGGCTCGTCCTGGTCGAAGCCCACGCGGCGGAGCGGCCGCGCCCGTAAGGCGCTGCTCGTGGCAGGCAGCTACCTGGAGCATGCCGGCCTGACTCTGTGCGAGGGCGACGGCCCTGCGACCCAGCCGCTGCGGTTCGAGGAAGGAGTATGAGAGGCGCCAGCCCCCAGGCGATGTCAGGCGCTCGAGAGCAGAGCGGTCGCGTTGCCGCCGAGCACGAGCTGCGCCGGAGTGGGGACGGGGAAGCACGTCTCGAAGAGGTGCTTCCAGAAGTGCACGCGCTCTTGCCAGAGCCGGATGCGGCGCCGCCGCTCGGCCTCCTCGTCAGTGTGGAGCATGAGGTCGGTGCCGAGCAGGAGCTGGCCGGCGAGGCCGTAGGTGGTGACGGCCCGGGCGACGGCGTCGAGGATGAGCCCCGTGTAGCCGCTCACATCGAGGGAGAAGTTGGGGTGCGTGTAGGCCATCGCCAGCGCGGCCTCGCAGTGGGGGAAGCCCAGGTGGGCCCCGATGACCCTGAGCGAGGGGAATGCCTTGATGACGACATCGAGGCGCTCGACATGCTGCCAGTCGGTGGAGCGGGAGCGCTGGCTCGCGGCCAACGGGTAGTGGTCGAGGGTATCGGCCCAGGCCTGGCCGGTGTGGAAGACGATCGGCATCCCGAGCTGGGCCGCGCGCTCGTAGATCGGGAAGAAGGTCTCGTCGTCCCAGGGCCGAGGCGGGGTGTGAGCCTTGAGTGCGCGGAAGCCGCGCTCGCGCTGTCGGTCCACCCAGTCGGGGCCCTCGGCGAGGTTCAGGTAGCCGACGGGGACGACCGCGCCGGGGAAGGCGCGGGCCAGCTCGAGGATGACCTCGTCGTTGTCCCGGCGGCCCACCCAGCTCGTTATCGGCGCGGACAGGGCCCAGACCTGATCCACAAAGCCGAGGGAGAGCGCGAACTCGACATCGTGCGGGCCGAAGCTGTCCGGGAGGTGGCAGTGGGCGTCAACGATCGGCATGGTCGCTCCTCCGCATCGGGTGCGCCGGCCACTTCCCGCTCGACCGTCCGGGCTCCTGCCCGCCGGCTGGGGAACGGGAGCGCGCGCCGCCGAGGTCGTGTGAAAGGAGACTGACCCCGCCATGGGCTATCGTGCAGGGATCATCGGCTGCGGCGGCATCTCGTCGCACCACGCTGCGGCCTACCGGAATGACCGGAGGATGGAGCTGGTCGCGGCCGCCGAGCCGAGCGCGGAGCGCCGCGCCCGGTTTGCGGAGAAGTACGGCGTCCGAGTGTACTCATCGGCCGCGGACATGCTCGCCGAGGAGAAGCTCGACATCGTCTCGGTGTGCACGCCGCACCCCGATCACCGGGAGCCGACCGTGATGGCCGCCCAGGCCGGGGCCAAGGCCGTGCTCTGCGAGAAGCCGATCGCCCTGAACCTGGGTGATGCGGACGAGATGATCCGCACCTGCCGCGAGCGCGGCGTGCTCCTGGTCATCGGCCACCAGCGGCGCTTCCAGCCCGGCCACATCGCGATCGCGAAGCCGCTGCTGGAGGGGGAGATCGGGAAGCTCACGGACATCTGGTTCGACGTCCACCACTACGACCTCATGACCTGGGGCACGCACGCCGTTGACATGATCCGATGGTACAATGGCGACGCGCCGACGAAGTCCGTCTTCGGCCAGGTGGACATCTCGGTGGTGCACGAGCGGCACGGCGCGCCGGCCGAGGACTCGGCGATATCCCTCATCCACTTCGAGAACGGGCTGCGCGCGACGCTGGCCTGCGGGTCCATGGTGCCTCGGTTCAGCCAGGTGATCGCCGCCGAGGAGGGAGAGCTCCGGGTCGAGGGCGACCCCTCCGTGGCCCGCATCCGCAGGCAGTCGGATGTCTCCTGGCGCGAGATCCCGAAGCCCGCCCGCGAGGACTGGCAGGAGGGATTCGACGGGGAGGTGCGCGCGCTCGGCGACTCCCTCGAGACAGGCGCGCCGCACCCCCTGGCGGCCGAGGCCGCCCGCGAGGCCCTCGCCGTCATCATCGCCACCTACGAATCCTCGCGCCGGCGCCGCGTCGTGACCTTCCCGATCGAGGTGCCGGACAACCCATTGCTCGCCATGCTGGCGGAAAGGAGCAAGGCATGAGACCAAGCCTTCACTATGGCATGCGGGGCGACGACCCGGCCGCGACCATCGCGCTGCTCGCCGACGCCGACATCTGGGACCTGGTCTGCGACTCGAAGCAGATCGCCCGCCGGCAGGACGGAGGCCCGCTCACGGCGGAGGAGCTGGCGGCCTTCAGGCGCCCCTTCGATGAGGCCGGCATTCGCCTTTCCGCCGTCACCGTAGGGTGGATGAAGCGCGGCGCCGACGGGCGCCCGCCGGAGGAGGACCTGAGGGCGGTCTGCACGAGCATCGCTGCCCTGGGAGAGGGAGGCGTGCCGGTTGCGCAGCTCTTCGACATGGGCGCGGTGCCGGAGGACGCAGACCGCGACCGGTACGTGGCCGGCCTCCACGACTCATATCGGCCCATTGTGCAGGCGTGCGCGGCGGCGGGCGTGTTGCTGGCCATCCATGCGAGCTGGCTCCCCCAGGCCGCGCTCTGGAATACCGAGACGCTCCTGGCGCTCTTCGAGGCCGTCCCCGACGCCCACAACGGAGTGTGCTTCTGCGCGGGCAGCTACTGGCAGGCCGGCGACGATGTGGTCGAGTCGGTCCGGCGCCTTGGGCAGCGAATCCACTACGTCCACCTGCGCGACGCCGACGTCGTGGGCGCCAACTGCCCGGAGATGCTCCTGGGCAAAGGCAAGGTGCCCTTCGCCGCGCTAGCCCGGGCCCTGCGCGAGATCGGCTTCGACGGCCCTGTCAACTGCGAGCACTTCGGGACCTTCAGGAACCAGCAGCACGGCGAGCTGAACGCCGTCTGGGCGGCCGGGTTCCTGCGCGGCCTGCTGCAGGAGCGCTAAGCGCCTCGGCCACCGGGGCCTGCGGCCGGGCTCGCCTGTCAGTTGGCGCCTGAGCCATTAGCTGTCATGCAGGTAAGCGTCTGCCGTGGAGTCGCCAGAGGCGGTCACGCTGAGCCAAAGCGCGCCGAAGCCAGCCGGGAACTTGCGGTGCTCGTAGCCGTGCGGCTTCACCCGGATCGCCGCGTAAGGGACCCATTGGCCGTCGCCCAGGAAGTCCACCTCGATCGAGAACTCGACCGGCTGCCCGACGCCTCCTGCGTGCAGGGCCTAGCCGGGGACGACCATCTCCATGCGCAGCCCCCGGGCGTCTGTCGCAGGCGACTCCGGGATGCGCCGCCAGCGGCCCGTCGCGAAGGCGACGGCCGTCAGCGCGGCGGCCAGGGCGTCCAGCACATCGTCCATGCCGACGCCGGCGGGTCGGCTGGATCGGCCCAGCGCTGCGCCGAGCTGTTCCTCACAGTGCCTGCTTAGCACGCGGAGCCGCTCGGCGCGGCCCTCAGGCTTCTTCTTCGAGTAGCGCATGGCGCGGTGGCCGCCGAGCGCCCAGAAGCACACCTCGGGATGCACCTCGACCACGCAGCCCTGCAGCGCAGGCGTCATCACGGCGTCCACTTCCCTGATGCAGGGCATGATCCCCCAGGTCTGCAGATTCAGCTTCCTGCCTGTCAGGCGTAGGCTGGCCGCGCAGGCCTCGTTGTAGCTCTCGGCCGCCAGGCAGGCGCGCGGCGGAGCGGGGAAGACCGAGCGTGCCCGCGGCTGCCCCAGTAGACGGCGCGCCAGAAGGTCATACTCCCGCCGGCCGGTGTCAGACAGCCCGATCGGTATGTCCACGGCGAGAGAACCGTCACCGCCGACGGCCTCCACGAGGTCGGCGAAGGTGGAAAAGGGCCTGTGCCACAGCAAACGCGGCCGGCCCATCTCCCCGCGCAGCGCAACCGCGTACCACCCCGCCTTCGACCAGTCCACACCGGCGCAGATCATGGCAGCCCCCTCCCAAGGTCCCAGCCGATCCTACCACGGCAGGCTGCCATCGTCCACACTGGCTGCCCCTGCCCAGGGGCTCACCCGGTCCCTCCTGGATCGCCCGTGCCCGCCCACACGCGGTCTCCCGGCGGGGGGGAATCGGCGACCGGGCTCAGTCGTCTGTGAATGCGGGGACGTCTACATCTCGGACCAGGAGGGAAGCGATGTACAGTCGCAGGATGCTGGCGAGCATGGTGGTCGCGGTCCTGGCCCTTGGGGGCTTGGCCTTTGCGCAGGCCGGCATGCGAGGAGGTGGGCCCGGCGCGGGTCAGCGGCCCGGCCGGTTCGGCGAGCCGCCCGACCCGGCGCGGATGCGCCAGATGATGATGGAGGGCCTCAGGCAGCAGCTCCAGGTCGGGGAAGAGGAGTGGCGCGTGCTGGGGCCGAGGCTGGAGCGGGTGACCGAGTTGTCGCGCGAGGTCGCCATGGGCCGCATGCGGATGATGCGTGGGGGGGCGGGGCCGATGGGCCTCGGCGCCATGAGGCGAGGTCGGGAGGCCGAGCCGCCGCACCGGCCGCGGACCGGCGCCCCCGGACGAGCCTGGGAGCGGGACCCCGAAACCTCTGCGGTGGCCAGGGCGAGCGATGAGCTCGAGGAAACGCTCAACAACCCTCAGGCCACCCCCGAGCAGATCAGGGCCCGGCTGACCGCCTTGCGGCAGGCCCGCGAGCGGGCCCGCCAGGAGCTGGAGCGGGCGCGCGAGGAGGTCCGGCAACTGGTCACGCAGCGGCAGGAGGCGCAGCTCGTGCTGATGGGGATCCTCGACTGAGTCCGGCAGGTAGGGCCGGCTGCCGGCCGCTGGGCCGGCAGCCGGCCTTCCGCTCAATGCGCCTCTCAGGAGGGCGCGAGCCATGGCTGACCTAGTCACCAGGCTGCTGGAGCGAGGGCTGCTCTCGGCGGAGGATGCCGCCCGGGTGCGTGAGCTGCGGGCCCAGGGGACTCCTCTGGACGAGGCCGTCCTGGCCGTCGCCGGCGCGGGCGAGGAGGGCGTGCTCCGCGAGATGGCGGAGGCCTTCCACGTCCCCTACCTGGACCTAGGCGACCACCAGCCCGCGCGGGAGCTTCTCTCGCGGTTCCCCGCCTCCGTGCTGCTCGAGCACCGGGTGCTGCCGGTGTGTGAGGAGGAGGACGGCGCGGTGCTGGTGGCGACCAGCCGGCTCTACGACAGCACGGGCCTGGACGAACTGCGCCTGGCCGCGGGCTGCGAGTGCCGGCCCGCGCTCGCCTCCCCGAGCGACATTGACCGCCACCTGACGGCCACGCTGGGGGTGGGCGCGGACACGGTGCAGTCGCTGGTCTCCGCAGCCGCCACCACCGTGCAGGTGCTCGAGCACGAGGCCGACGAGGGCCTGGACTTGACAGAGGCCGCCGAGGACGCCTCCATCGTGGGCTTCGTCAACGAGGTCCTGACGGAGGCCATCAGCTCCCGGGCCACGGACGTGCACTTCGAGCCCTTCGAGCACGAGCTTCGGGTCCGCTACCGGGTGGACGGCGTGCTCCAGGAGGCCGTCATCCCCCCGGAGGTTCGCCGTTTCCACGGCGCCATCGTGTCCCGCCTGAAGATCCTCAGCAACCTCGACATCGCCGAGAAGCGCCTTCCCCAGGACGGCCGCATCCTGCTGCGGGTGGATGGCCGGGAGATTGACGTGCGTGTGTCGGTGATCCCCATGCGCCACGGCGAGGCCGTCGTCCTGCGCCTGCTGGACCGCAGCGCGCCCCTGCTGGGGCTCGAGCAGCTCGGCATGTCGGCCGCCGACCGGGAGTCGTTCCGGCGCATCCTCGCCATGCCCTACGGCATCGTCCTGGTGACCGGCCCCACGGGGAGCGGCAAGACCACCACCCTATACGCCGCCCTCTCCCAGATCAACGACGTGGAGCGCAAGATCGTCACCATCGAGGACCCCGTCGAGTACGAGCTGCGAGGGGTGAACCAGATCCAGGTCTCCAACAAGGCCGGCCTCACCTTCGCCCGCGGCCTGCGCTCGATCCTGCGCCATGACCCGGACGTGATCCTGGTGGGCGAGATTCGGGACCGGGAGACGGCCGAGATCGCAGTGCAGGCCTCCCTCACCGGCCACCTCGTCTTCGCCACCCTGCACACCAATGACGCGCCCAGCGCGGTGACCCGCCTGGTGGACATGGGCATCGAGCCCTATCTGATCGCCTCCTCTCTCGAGGCTGTGGTGGCCCAGCGGCTAGTGCGCCTGATCTGCCCGGCCTGCCGCGAGGAGCTCTCCCGCGATGAAGTGGCGCGCCTACGCGCCCAGTACGGGCTGGAGGGCGTGGGGACGCTGCTGCGCGGGCGCGGCTGCCGCAAGTGCCGGGGCACTGGGTACCGGGGTCGCACCGGGGTGTTCGAGATGATGACGATTGGCGATCCGGTCCGCGCCCTGGTGCTCGAGCACGCCTCGGCAGGCGAGATCCGCCGAGTCGCCCAGCAGAACGGCATGAGGAGCCTCTGGGACGATGGTCTGCGGCTGTTGCTGGAGGGGCGGACGACTATCGAGGAGGTGCTGCGCGTCACCCGGGCGGAGGTCCCCAACGGCGACGGTCTGATAGCGCCGGCCGCCGCCCCGCAACGGCGGCAGCCCGCCGGGCCCGGGTCCCGGGAGGGCGCCTGATGCCGGTATTCGAGTACCAGGCGGTGGACGGCGCAGGACGGCCGGTGGCCGGGACGGTCACCGCCTCCGGGCGTGGGGCGGCCATCGAGTACATCGTCCAGCAGAACCTGCACCCGGTGGCGGTCCAGGAACAGCGCGCAGCCCGGCGGGCGCCTGGCGTGCGGCTCTTCGGGGCCCCAGTGTCCCAGGGCAACGTGGATGCCTTCACCCGCCAGCTCGCCAATCTGTTGACCGCTGGGGTGCCGCTGAGCCGCGCCCTCCGCGTGGTCGCTCGGGAGGCGACGAGTGCCGCCGCGCGGGAGCGGTGGGCCGCCATTCACGAGGATGTCGTGGGCGGCACGGCGCTGGCGGAGGCGCTGGCGAAGTACCCGCGCTCCTTCTCCCCCGTCTACATCGCCATGGCGCGGGCCGGAGAGACCGGCGGCTTCCTGGACGTGGTGCTGGAGCAGATCGCCGACTTCCGCGCCTGGGAGCAGCGCCTGAAGGGGAAGGTGAAGAGCGCCCTGCTTTACCCGGCGGTGCTGGCGGTGCTGGCGACCGCGGTGCTTGCCTTCCTGCTGACCTACTTCATCCCCCGCTTCGCCACCATCTTCGCCGACCTCGGCGGCGCGCTCCCCTGGCTCACCCGCGCCATCGTCGCCGCCAGCGAGGTGATGGTCCGTCACGCCGCGTTGATCGTGATCGGCCTGGCGCTGGTGGCGCTTGCGGTGCGGCGCGCCGTGACCACGGAGGCCGGGCGGCGAGCCGTGGAGCGCTTCGTGGTGGGTCTTCCGCTGGCCGGCCGGGTGGCGGCTCGCCTCGCCCTGGTGCGGTTCTGCCGGATGCTCGGCACGCTGCTGGCGGCCGGCGTGCCTCTCGTGTCCGCTCTGCGGGTGGCCCGGGAGGCCGTCGGCAACCAGACCCTCGCGGACACGATCAGCCAGGCCGTCGAGGAGGTCCAGCGTGGCGCCTCCCTCTCCGCCAGCCTGGCGGCCGCCAAGCGGCTGTTCCCGGCCGAGGTGGTGGAGATGGTCGCGGTGGCGGAGGAGAGCGGTCGCCTGGACAAGGAGCTGCTTCGCCTGGCCACCACCTATGACGGGGAGCTCGACCGCCAGCTCTCCATGTTGGTGGCGCTGGCCGAGCCGGCGCTGCTGTTCGTGATGGCGGCCGTGGTGGGGACCATAGTCATCGGCATGCTGCTGCCGATCTTCACGCTGCAGGAGCTGATCCGGTGACCGAGGGCCGTGCCCCGCGGCGCTGGGAGACGAGGATGAGGAGGCAAGAGACCATGCGACTGGTGATCCCGCCGGCACGCCACCGGGGCGTCACGCTGATCGAGCTGCTGCTAGTGCTGGTCATCATCACCGCGCTGGCCGCCATCGTTGTGCCAAGGTTCGCGGGGCGCTCTGAGGACGCGCGCATCGCGGCCGCCCGCGCTGATATCGCGAACTTCGGGGTGGCTCTGGATGCCTTCGAGATTGACATGGGCCGCTACCCAACCACCGAGGAGGGTCTGGCCGTACTGGTGAGGCCGCCCATGGAGGCCTCGAGGTGGCGCGGCCCCTACCTGCAGCGCGACATCCCCAACGACCCGTGGGGCAACCCTTACATCTACGAGTATCCGGGGCGGCACAACCCCCACAGCTATGACCTGTACTCCTACGGCCCGGATGGACAGCCTGGAGGAGGCGACGATATTGACAACTGGTCGCCGCGGTAGCGGCGCGAGCACGCGGTGCACACATGGCCGCCGGCCCCAGGGCAGGGGGTGCGCGCGCGCGTGGGCCGCCGGCTTCACGCTGCTCGAGCTGGTGCTCGTGCTGGTGATCGCGGGCATCGTCCTGGGGGTCTCCTCCCCCTCCCTGCGGCGCTTCCTGTGGTCGCGGCAGGCCGGCGACGTGGCCCGCGAGATGGTGGCGCTGGCCGAGTACGCCCGCTCGCAGGCGGTGGTCGAGGGCCGCGCGTACCGCCTGAACCTCGACCCCGAGGAGGGCCGCTTCTGGCTCACCGCTGAGACCGCGGGCGAGTTCGTGGAGCCACCAACCGAGTTCGGTCGGCTCTTCCTCCTCCCACAGGGCACAGCAGCGCGCTGGGAGTGGCCCCACGAGGGTGTCGGCTGGGGCTGGATCGGCCTCTACCCCGACGGTCGCAGCGACCCGGCGAGCATCCTGATCACCGACGCGTGGGGGGAGGCGGTGCGGGTGCTCTCACTCTCGCCGGCGGAGTCCCTACAGGTGGTGGCGGCCGCGGATGGTGAGGTGCTATGACCTGGCATCGGCAGGCCAGAGAGTGGCGTGCGGCCTTCACACTGGTGGAGGTGCTCGCTGCCCTGTTGCTGGCGGCCATCGTACTGCCGGTGGCCATGCAGGCGATCTCCGTCGCCACCCGCGCCGCGGGCGACGCCCGCCGACGGCTGGAGGCGGCCGCGCTGGCGGAGGGAAAGCTGGCGGAGCTGGTGGCGGCCGGCGAGTGGCAGACCGCTGAGCTGTCCGGCGGCTTCGCCCCGGAGTATCCGGAGTACACCTGGCGGGCGGAGGTGACCGAGTGGCCGACCGCGGCGGGTCTGCGCCAGCTCGCCGTCGAGGTGGGCTGGGTGGCGCGGGGA
>Ga0129301_1000192_pt1 | contig 32132 bp, 26 predicted proteins | sample ConPoolayeHmetaG_FD_94489 | JGI IMG/M metagenome (GOLD analysis project Ga0129301, IMG submission 94489) | Hot spring microbial mat communities from California, USA to study Microbial Dark Matter (Phase II) - Cone Pool mat layer H metaG ...
CTTGAGTATGGTGTAGTTGAGTATTTTCTGGAGCAGGGCGTGGTCGACTATTTTACAAGCATCCAGAAATTCATTCCTATACAAGCGGTATCTCTTTATGATTTTCATAGTATTGGAGATGACTTGAGGATTTGTGAATGCTCCCATACCCAACTGCATCATGATCTGTCTGTCTTCGAGGCCGTAGAGTCCCTCGTCCTTTAATTCCCTCAAGTCGAGGCCGTTAGAAGCCTTTGTTTCGACCGGCCCTTCATCGCGCCCAATCTCTCTGATTACTTCGGGTATCCTATACCGACCCACGGTGATGAAAATGTAGTCCAAGCCTACCGGCATCTTTCCGCCTTCATCCTCTCGATAGCCCCAGATGTGCCTAGTGATTTCCCTTGTGGATGCATTTCGACCGCTTTTCTTCTGCCGCTCATACAGCCTTCCGCTTGTGGTTACGAAGTTCCCCTTATAGGACTGCGAAGCGATGTCATACAGCAGCAGATCCATTATTATCTTCGTCTTTTCCACCATCTCGCCGTCTCGGCAGAAATCGACGAGGTTGCTCATTGCAGCGAGATCCTCAACGTAGTAAACATTCGAGTACCACTCTGTGAACCCGTATTTCCACCTCAGCTCGAGCCAGTCAAGTATCCTCCTTCGTGCCTTCTCCATGTGCTCGCGGCCCGTGATCCCACCATTGGTGAAAATTTCCATGGGATATAATTGGCCTGCAAGATATTCCGCGCTCGCAAACAGTATCTGGTGGTTTTCCGACCAGAAGCACATACTGTCCTCGCCCGGTTCATCCATCCAGTATCTGAAACCAAGCAGCGTGCTCTTGATTTTCTCGCAAGTCTTTTCATCCAGCTTGTCCCGGTGCCTGTATAAAATTCTCAGTAACGACTGGAGTCTGAAATCGGAACAGTCATACCTTCCTTCAATAAAAGCGAGGGTATCGTCAAGATCGGAGAAGTCGACATTTTCACCGTTATCCAGCTTCCAGAGCACCTCGTTTACTTTTATATCCAGCTTTTCCTTTGGTTTGGATGGTATCTTTGTGTAGCTTTGGTTAGTTTTAGAATCGGAAACGGCGGCAGCCGCAATCGCTGGTCCCTTCATAACCGATCTCTACCCCCTGAACGAGCGTTTCCCCTATCAATGTTATGACCGAAATGGACCCTGCCCGGTATGTGCCTGCTCGCAGGTCCGCTATGAGGGTGCTGGTGTCGATCAGGTCCGTCATCTCAGGGCAAACCCCATCCTGAACTCCCTGCCTGACTGGTCTATCAGCTCGAGGTCTTCCTTCGAGAGCATGGCAGACAAGTGTGCGAAGGCGCTCTTACGACGCAGTTCCTTGGGCTCTCTTGCGGGGTCGAGCAGGGACCGCCCCGATTCCTTGTCCTTTTCATTCTCTACAGTTCTTTCTTCACAGGGATGGGCACCGATCCGGTGGCTTAGTCCCTCAACTTTATCCTTTATCCTTAGACAATTATGCAACGATGCTCATCAAGGTTTGCCCGGCCGCTAAGTTGACCCGAACGAAAAGATGCCCTTCTCCGGCAAGGGGCCCTCAAGAACCCATGGTTCTGCAGGGTTCTGCAATGGGTCGGTAAGGTCAATGCCAGGAAGCCGCGCCCGACGTGCGCCACCGGGCCGCCTAGCCTCTACCTTCTCGCTTGGTACTTCTTTCGATTCTCGATGACGGCCAACAGGTGCCTCTTCTCCTCGGACACGATCTTCTGGGTGGTTTCAGCCGCCGAGGAGGAAAGCAGGTCGATCAAGCCGCCGAAGAAAAGGATGGTATCCTTCTCGAACTTCACGGCCAAGTCGAGCGCCTCATCCAGATTCAGGGGCATTTCCGCAAGCTTTCCCGATTCCCTGAGGCTCGCGATGGGCCCGGTCATCATGAGGTTGATCAGGTACTCGAAGGCGGGGCCGCCTGCCGAGACGCGGCTTCTGCTCTCCATCTGCCTGAACAGCTGGATGTGTCTGGCCTCAGCCCGAGCAAGGTTCTCGAAAAGCGACTTGGTCTCCGCGGTGATCTTGGCAGCCTGCTCGTAGAACTCCTTGCCGGCCTCCTCAAGCTGGACCGCAACGCCGACGATCTCATCCGGTGTGACGTCCGTGGGCATTTTTCATCCCCGGGCTGTTGACGACCCGGCATTGATAAGTGTGCGATTACGCCGTAGCTGCTGCCCCCAAAGCGACGCGTCGCTACGGCCGGCCCTCGATTGCGCACGGATATCTGGAACCACGCATTGGGTCGGCCCCCGAGAATGGGCAAGGAGAGCCAGGACGAAATCCTTAAGCCATCTTCGAGCACTGCCGGGCCAGTGTTTGCCATGAACGGTGGGATAGCAAGCCATGGTCCGCGCCGGTCAAACACGGACTGGTTCAAGGATGCAAGGTGGGGCGTCTTCACTCACTACCTGGCGAGCGAGGAGATGACCGCGAGACGGTGGCCCCGGCGCGTGGACGGCTTCGACGTCGACGAACTTACAAGGCAGCTGGAATCGGTGGAGGCGAACTACTACTTCATCACGATCGGCCAGAATTCCGGGCACTACTGGTCGCCGAACTCCACGTACGACTCGATAATGCAACGATGCTCATGTCGGGATTCAACCCAGCAAGTGCTCGGAGCGAGATCTCGTGATGGATCTCAGCGAAGCCCTCAGCCCCAAGGGCATCAGGCTCATGGTCTACCTGCCGAGCGGCGCCCCTGCGGAGGACGGCACGGCAGTGGAGAAGCTTGGGTGGAGTTGGGGATACAAGGGCGGTTGGCCGGCCTGGGGAACGCAGACAACTGGGGAGAGACTGGCCGAGTTCCAGGAAAGGTGGGAGGCGATCATCAAGGAATGGTCGCTCCGCTGGCGCCGCGGAATCTGGGGATGGTGGATCGACGGCTGCTACTTCGCAGGCGCCATGTACAGACACCCCGAACCTCCCAACTTCGAAAGCTTTGCGGCAGCGCTGAAAACCGGCAACCGGGATGCCATCGTGGCCTTCAACCCTGGCGTGAAAGTCCCCGTGATCTCGCTGACTGAGCATGAGGACTATACGGCTGGGGAGATATCAGATGCCTTCCCGGTTTGCCCAGGAAGATGGGTCGACGGAGCCCAGTACCACATCCTGAGCTACCTCGGCGGCAACTGGGCCAGGGGGCCGCCAAGGTTCGTGGACGAGTTCGTTGTGGGGTACACAAAGCAAGTCAATGCGAAGGGCGGCGTGGTGACCTGGGATGTGCCCGTAACGGAGGGAGGCTCTATACCTGCGCCCTTCCTCAGGCAACTCGCCCTTCTGCGCAAGATCTGAGTCCAGTCGTCAAGAGATACCCCAAGGGCAGGCCGCCAAAAGCGCCGAAGGCTAGACGGTAACATTTGATAAAAGCTGGGAGCCCCTCTGCCAGTCCTACAGCCATGGGATCCGGCTTGTGGCCGGGCGCGCGGGCTGCAGGAAATGAGGGAGGAGGTAGTCGGATGAGATTGGGAGGTCCGGTCTCCGGCTATTCAGATCCGAAGACTTGGATATCGGCACTGCAACGCCATGGCTACACGGCAGCCTACTGCCCGGTAACGAGCCAAGATGACCCGGCCACCATCCAGGCCTACAGGGAGGCCGCTGACGAGGCCGACGTGGTGATCGCGGAGGTGGGCGCCTGGAGTAGCCCGCTGGGCCCTGACGAGAACGAACGTCGGTCGGCGCTGAAAAAGTGCAAGGAACAGCTGGCCTTGGCCGATGCCATAGGTGCCCGGTGCTGCGTCAACATCTCGGGCTCGAGGGGCAAGAACTGGGCAGGGCCTGACCCCCTTGACCTGACCCACGAGACGTTCGATATGATCGTTGAGACCGTCAGAGAGATCATCGATTCGGTGAGCCCGAAGAGAACCTACTATACGCTCGAGACGATGCAGTGGATGTACCCGGACTCCGCCGACAGCTACCTTGAGCTAATGAGGGCGATCGACCGCAAAAGGTTCGCCGTGCATTTCGACCCTGTGAACCTCGTGAACAGCCCGCAACGCTATTTCGGTAACGCGGATCTCATCCGGGAATTCATCTCCAAGCTTGGGCCCTTCATCAGGAGTTGCCATGGAAAGGACGTGATCCTCTCCGAGATGGCTTTGGTTCATCTGAGTGAAGTTCGCCCCGGGCTAGGCCGGCTGGACTACCGCACGTTGCTCAGGGAGCTGGATCGCCTCGATCCGGATACGCCGCTCATGCTTGAGCACCTCCAGACGGATGAGGAGTATGCGTTGGCGGCGAAGTACGTTCGGGGCATCGCGAAGGAGGTCGGCGTCAAGCTCTGAACCGGCATAACCCTCCTTGAGGGATCCAGTTGAACGAAAGGAATGCGGATTTCCAAAGGCCGGGCGTGGATCGAAACCTCCCCGTCTTCTACAAGAAGCTATCCGAGCGGCTCGATTTCCCGCTCTCGTGGCTGTCCGGCAACTTCCGCGGCTTCGATGTCTGGCGGAAGGCTGCCCGGGACAAGGTCATGCAGCACCTCCTACCTCCTCCGACATCCGCCCCCTTCGATCCGGTCATCGTGGATGAGCAGGACCGAGGAACTCATCTCGCGCGCAAGGTCGTCCTGAACATCACGGCCGACAGCAGGGTCTTGTCATTGATGGCCGTGCCGAAGGGCGAGGGGCCGTTTCCCGGGGCCTTGATCCTGCATGACCATGGTGCACGGTTTGACATCGGCAAAGAGAAGGCCATCAGGCCTTGGAACGATCGCCCTGAGCGCATCAGGTCGGCGAAGCAGTGGGTGGAGCAGTATTTCGGCGGACGCTTCATCGGCGATGAGCTGGCAAGGAGGGGTTATGTCTGCCTTTGCATCGATGCGCTTAACTGGTCGGACAGAGGAGGGGGAGGATACGAGGGCCAACAGGCGCTGGCGGCCAATCTCCTTCACCTAGGTACATCCTTCGCCGGTCTCATCGCCCACGAGGACATGCGGGCAGCCCAGTTCCTAGCGACGCAACCCGGGGTGGACCCCGAACGCATTGCTGCGATCGGATTCTCAATGGGGGCGTTCCGTGCATGGCAGGCCGCCGCCCTCTCGGAACATATCAGGGCCCGCATAGCCGTGCGCTGGATGGCGACCGTGAAGGGCCTCGTGGTGCCGGGCAATAACCAGACATTGGGCCAATCCGCCTTCACCATGATCCACCCGGGGCTGTTCAACTACCTCGACTACCCTGATGTCGCGAGCATAGCGTGCCCTAAGCCGATGCTCTTCTACAACGGCGAAGATGACGTTCTCTTTCCCATTGCCTCGGTTGAGGAAGCGTATGCGAAGATGCGCAGAGTGTGGGAATCGCAGGGAGCAGGCATCAGGCTGGAGACCAAGCTTTGGAAAGCGGGGCACATCTTCGACCTGACCATGCAGGACGCCGCATTCAGCTGGCTCGCGCGGAACCTCAAGGCGTGACCGGTCTGAGGCTTCACATTCAGATATTCTCGCTCGGGGCCTGAGAGCCTTTGAATGCTTCAACGCGGCCAGGGGCCTTCACTCCTGCATTTTCTCCGGCCATCGAAGGACGACCGCTGAAAAGCGCAGCGCCCAAGAAATAGGCACTGGGTCCCCTTGCGAGACGGCGGACGGCACCGTGCTTCCGACTGCCATCAAAGGTACCCTGCCCTGGTCATTCGCACCTCGCGGTACAGCCTCCTCCTGACCATGACCACCCAAAGGACGACGCCGCAGATAAGCAGGGTACCGGTGACTGCAAGCCACTCCGCCAGATACACCCACATCATCGCGGCGTCCTTCAGCTTCACTGCTTCCTTCTCCAGCTCGTCGACCGCCTGCTCGGCTTCCTTGAGAAGCGAGAGGGCTGCGTCGTAATCCTGCCTTATGTACGCAGCCTCCGCAGCTCGGACGGTCTGGTCGATCTGCGCCATGTGGCTGTCCAACTTGGCCGAGCTTCCACCGAAGCTCTCCACGAAAATGAAGAGCGATGTGAGCAGCGCCCTTTGATTCGTGAGGCCGAAGAACTTTCCTCGTATGGTGTGAACGAGGGCCACATCCCGGGGAACGGGAACCCTGCTCGCGTACATGCCAACGTCCGCCGCGAAGTCGAGGTAGTAATCCCAGAGGCAGAAGCTTTCACCCCAGGCCGGCGTCCAGTCCGAGGTGAAGGCGATCGTGCGGCCCTGATGGTAGTCCCAAGCGTCCAAGAAAGGGAACTCTCCTTTCACCATACCAACGAGCCGGGCCAGTTCATCCGCGCCCTGCTTGACAGCCACGATGTTTAGGCCGTAGAAGGGAGGGCACCTCTCCCACGGAAGGTACTTCATGAGCTCGTTCTCCGGATCCACAACCTTAACACGGAAAGCGTCGGAGTCTGCCCGGCCTCCCGTGTGGAACTCAACGGGCAAGGCGTCCGCCACCGCGGTTCCGTCCCAGCTCGCATAACCCGCCCACCCGCCGAAGCTCTCGTATCCACCCACCATGATCAGCCCAAGTCCGGCCTCCCGCACGCACCTTTCCATCCACACAACCTCTTCAGGCCGGAAGTTGAGAAGATGGACATCCGAGAGCAGGATCACGTCCAAGGAGTCCCTCATCTGCTCGAAGGTCTTGGGCATGTACTGCCTCATGTACCTGTGGACGTCCGATATCTTCCAGCCCTGGCCGAGAAGATCGTCCAGGCAGGCAGGGATGAGGGTGCCTACGAAGGTGGGGTCGGATCTGTAGATGTAGGCCGGATTTCGGGTCAGGATCGCGTCGCCGATGTAGATCAGGCGGATCCTTCCCGTCTGTGGATCCCTGCGTCCCTCCTGAGCAGAAGAGAGGCCGCAGGAAAGCAACAGTAGCGATGCTGCAACAAGGGAGGAGCAAGTTGCTAACTTCGATCGTCTCACGCCCCCAGATTGCGTTGCCGAGAATTAAACGTTGTGGACCCGTCCTGACGGAGGGCCTTCTGCTCCGCTAGCACGGCTTGTGGTGCGGTAGCTAGATGGCAATGCCCTGGTCGGCCAGCCTCTTTTTGAGCAGTGCGACGAGCTCAGGCTCGCCCCTTTTGTATACATCCGGGATGTCGAGGACTGCGATCTTGCCCCTAGCTTCAGGGGATATGCGCAGGACGGCCTCCTTATGCTCATCCTCCATGACGAATATCCGGTCGGCCCACTCTATGTCCTCCGCCGAGACCCTTCTGCGAGCCCATTCCCAGGTGCCGCCCGACCTTACCTGGAAGCCGGGCCTGTCTTTCACAAGATCCTCAGCCGTCTTGCTCCTGTCAAGGTTCGCGGTGCAGACGAACAGGATCTTCTGGGTCATCAAGACACCTCCTTTCCTCTTGCGGCAGGTCAGCGCCTCCGCGTTTCAAGGATCTCTTTGATGGCCTCGACCGCCGGCTTGTCGGACCCATCCTCGTTCGTTATCGCAAGGCCCCGGAATGCCGGGTTGCCGCACATGTCCTCCTTCGGTATCGGCCTCCAATGCCAGAGGTTGAACCCGTATCCTTGATCGAGGGCGCTCGTTATCTTGGCGGCGAGCACCCTCGCCTGATTCTCTATGCCATGCTCACAGATGCTGGCTCCCAGCTCGCCGACTATCAACGGGACGTCTGGGTAGAGCGCCTTGAAGAAGCCTGCCCTCCTCTCAAGCTCAGCCGCGATCTCGTCAGCGGTCCTGTCCTCCCATCCATAGAAAACCATGCTCAGGAAGTCGAAGGTATACTCGCCCTCGATCGGGGATTCCCCTTCCGCCCAATCCAAGTTGATCAAGCTGCAGTCGTGGTATCCGATCCGAAACTCGCCCCGAAGGTTCGGATCCAGCCTGGACGGTAGGCTCCCCAAGGTCTCGCGAAGGTAGGCGGCATGAATCCTCGCATCCCGGTAGGGATCCAGCCCCTCCGGCTCGGTCCCCTCGGTGAAGAGGACGATGTAGACCATGTCATGGAAGTCTTCTATCCGTTCCAGGAACTCCCCGACGTACCTTTCGAATGCATCGTACATGGTCCGGTTGGTGATCCAACTCCCGGGGTCTATGCCCTCGGGCGACCAACCCTTGCCGAGGTAGTTGAGGCCGAGGATCGCCTCCATCCCGTTTGCCCGCAACAGCACCAGCACCTTCCTCAGATGCTCGAACCGGCCGAGATTGTAGACCGGGGGTTTGGCCAGCGGCTTGGGGTTGAACTCTGCCCACGGGTTCACGATCCATATGGTGTTGAAGCCGGTAGCCTTGATCTTGGGCAACGATCTTTCCAGCTCCTCGTAGTATGTCTCCTCGTCGAACGGGAAGACGTAGAAGGTCACGCTCCTGATCATGCTGTAGTCGCCCGCCTCGCCTTCGCCATACGGCCGTCTTGCCGTCTCAAGGTACGCCACCAGCACTGCGATCGCCGCGGCGAAGGCCACACCGATGATCACGTACCGGCCCGCAATAATCACCGGCCAACCCCCTAGCTTACCCACCGGCAAGCGAACCGGGAAGGATAACGAGGCGCAGCCTAGCTGAATTCCCCTCGATGGGCATCTCGATCAGCGCACGGTGGACCTCGCTTTGGAACTTCTTGTCCTTGAGATCCACCTGCTCGACCGCGACCTTTGGTTGCTGCGCGTCGATGCGGACCTCGATCCCAGCCCTCTCGCCGGTTATGCGAAGCGCGCCTTCCCCGCACCGGCAGATGCTTCCCCAGGTGTATAGCGGACATGCATACTGGCCAGACTGTCCCAGCAGCTTGACGTCGTCCGTTATCTCCACCCGGGGCGGGCTTGCGCCTCTGTGTAGGGCCATCGTCCTACGAAGGCTCCCAAGCCCTATGCCCGCTGGATAGGCGTCTTTCAGCTCCAGGCACAGTGCGTCCTTAGATTTCGAGGTTCTGTGCTCAAGCACCTTAGCAGCGTGCTGCGGTCCCGGCGCCTGTTGATGCCCATTCACGAGAGGTACGTTGTGACCCCAGGAGGAGTTGACGAGGATGTCGTATCTGCGGGGCCCGAAGTAGTCCTTGGTGTAGGATCCTGATCCGAGATCAACGATCAGCGACTCACCCCCAAAATGCACTATGAAGTTGCCCAGGTCATTGTGGTTGTGGTTCTCGCCGTTGTGGCCCCCCTTCGCCGCCAGCATCAGGCATCCGTCGTCTGCAGGGTCGGACCGACTGATCATCCATTGCATGCCGGGGTAGTAGACGTGCATTTCCCGGTTCAACCCGCCTGGGTGGGGCCGGTCTGGCATCCAGACCAAGTCCCTCAGCCCCCATGTTCGAGGCCCAGCATCGTACTGGTATTGTGCGAACGCGTTCACCTGCTCCAGGCCCAGACGGCGACCCAGATAGAACATCAGGGAGGCCGGGAACGCGACCTGGGGGCTGCAGTCTGAGAAGTTCACAACGTTTTGGCCGCTGAGAGTCACCCGCTGTGGAAACATGGCAATCCCATCCATCTCCGGGGCGTCCATGAGGGAGATCTTGCCATCCGTCCTGGCCTCCAGAAGATACGAAAGCCAGGCGTAGTTGGACACGCCATAGCTCCAGTAGCCGGGCCCTTCCTCGCACCCGCCGCCCTGGTCGAAGCTTCGCAGATAGCAGTTCATGGATCTGATGCACTTCTCGATCATTGCTGCGAGCCTTCGGCGTTCCTGCATCTCCAGCAGGGCCGACCCGACGACCCCGCAGTTGCACACTGCCGTCCAGTTGTTCACATGCCCTCTGCCTCCGCCGAACATCCACCAGAGATCGTCGTGCTCCAGGTAGGGCCGCCAGCATCTCCTGTCGATCTCGTACAGGATCCGCTGCCTGATCATTGGATCATGCTCGTCCAACCTGTCACCCATGATGTAAGCCGCCTCGGCAAGGGTTCTCGCAGTCTCAGCCGACACGAGGTCAACCCACGAGAAATCCCGGTACTCGGGCAGCGATGTGCGGCTGTGGGCCGGTATCACCCAACTGCTTTCCTCACATATCGCCCATGCATGGTCCATGATGGCGTCCATGCAGCGTCCCTTGCGCTCGATGCATTCCCCGATGACGAGCGATATCAGGCGCGAGCGCCTCGCATGGATGATCCCGTCGTGGGGAGACCTGTCTCCAGTCCTTGAGTAGTTGAGATAGAGCGAGGCCGGAACTGCAACGATAGGCTCCGCGAGTTCCTTGTCCAACTTCCCCAGCCATTCACCGACGGAGATTCCAAGCATCGGATTGCTGAGAATGCCTTGCCAACTACCCTCATCGCGGTACCTTGGCAGAGGAGCCCGCCCCGTCGTGTCCCTGAGGATCCGGTCGATCTCTGCGCGATCCAACTCCCTTATCATTGCCTCTCCCGCCGCGCAAGCACCTGCGGTCTTCGGCTTCGGCCGATTTAATGCCTACCCTATCGCTACTCTTTCCAGCGGCAACCAGATGTCAAAGATTTATCCAAACACGGCAACGGACCAGCCAGTGAGTCCTTGCGGGTCCCGCTCCTGGGCTTGCTGGCAATGATCGCCCTCGCCACCGCCCTACCCCTCGTGCCGGCAGGGCAATATCCGACCGGGAAGCAGCTCGTCCTCGACTTCCTCATGGTCGGTGATGTCGACGGATGGGTGAACCACCTCGGCGACGACGAGCCTGCCATCACCATGACCTTGGTCCCCTGCAGGGCATTCGCCCTGGCCATGCCCGATGCGGACCTTTACAGGCTGAGTAGGGTCTACTTCCCCCGGACCAAGGAACGGCTGTCCGAATTCGAGGTGCTCTTCTTCAACCACCCCAGGCTGAGCTTCTTCACGTTCCTTCAGCAGGAAATGATGGTGAACTTCGTTGCGACCAAGGGGAAGGTGTCGATCGCCTATCCGCTCAGCCACTATGAGGACGTGCAGGTCCCTTGGCTGAACAGCCCGCTCTGCAAGGCCTTCCCGGTCGATGCGGAGAGGTTCTATGCGGCCAAGACCTTGGGCCTGCCCGACGAGTTCCCGGGCTTCGCTGGCCTTGAGCTGGAGCTGGGTCGGCCCCCCGTTTTCAGCGTCTTCCAGCCGGCTGGCCTGTTTGGCGCCAAGATCTACGAAAAGGCAAGGCCCGCCTATGCGAAGGAGGGTGCAACGGTCTGGCTCACCATGACCGGCGGTCCGGCCAACGTCCCCAAGGCCCCTGCCTTCATTTCATGGCCCTACGGATCCTCCATCGCCTGGGCCTTCGGCCTGCACCCGGGAAGCCGGCTCAAGCACTGGACCGAGAAAGGGGATTGGTGGGAGCTGGCCTTCCTGAACGTCTGCATCTATACGATGGGCGAGGAGACGCTGAACTTCGATGAGCTCGTTGAGATGCGCTTGGTCAAGAGCCAGTTCGCGTTCTACCGTGGGCTCTCATCCATGTTTCAGAGCATCGTTGACTTCGTATCCACGATGGGCGCGAACACCGCCTTGGCGGAGCGACTGCAGCTGGAGGCGGACGCGAGAAGGGCCATGGCCGAAGCCTATTACCTCTCAAGGGAGTTCGACCTTGCGAGCGAGGAGATGGAGGAAGCCTTGGAGGTTGCGCACCGGGCGACCGACGAGGCAACAAGGGCAAAGGAGCGTGCCTTGACCTGGATCTACCTCTCCGAGTGGCTCGCAACCGCTGCGGCTTCCCTGGTCTCAGCGCTGGCGGTGTGGGGGTTGATGATCAGGAGAAGGCTGTACAGAGAGGTGGGCACGACCCAGGCCAGGCACCTCTAGAGGGAGGGACACCGCAGGGCCCATTGGCTGCGCACGATCCTGTCACCTGGCCCGTGGCCCGGTTTGCTACCTCGTTCTGAACTGGGTGGATGCTACCTGCCTGTACATGCGGCGCCGCACCATCAGGCTCCACAGCACGAAGCCGCAGACAAGAAAGGTCGCGGTCACGGAAAGCCACTCCGACACGTAGACCCATAGCAGCGCCTCGTTCTTCACGCTCTCAGCTACCGATTCAGCATGATCCATCAGTTCCAACGCCCGTGCGGCCCGCTCCAAGGCCGCCTCGAAGTCCTGCTCGAGATAGAGGGTTGCGGCCTCGGCCTTGACGGAGTCCGCGTTCTGGAGCGCAAGGTAAACCTTCTTTGGATTTGCCCCGAACTTGTCAACGAAGTCTATGAGGGACGCAATGATTATCCTCCGGTAGGCGAAGGTGGCCATCCTGGTCCTCACCGTGTGCACCAGATCCAGGTCTACGGGTATTGGCCTCTTGGCGCAGTAGAGCATCAGGTTTGTTGCGAAATCGGGGAGGTACTCCCAGGTCAGAAAGACCGCCCCTCCTCCTGGCGTCCAGTCGCCGGTCATGGCAAATACCGTTCCGTTGCGGTACTCCCATGTTGAAAAGAAGGGATTCTCGTAGCCTTTGTGGAATCCAGCATCTATGGTAACGATCGCCAGCACCTGTGCGCCGGCCCTTGCTCTGACGATGTTGGAGTCGTACCTGACCAGAAACGGAAGGTCCGGCCGCCAGGGGAGGCTCCTCATGAAGACATGCTCAGTGTCCAAGATCGTAACCTTGCCGCCCAGATACGATCCAGCCTCGGTGTCCACGGGCAAGACCTCACCGACCGGCGTGACCCCCCAGTCCATGTTGCCAGCTACCCCGCCGAAGGTCTCGTATCCGCCTATCATGACGAGCCCCAACCCCTCGGCCGCAACGGCGTCCCTGAACCACACGCGGTGCGCGGCGGTAAAGCTGTCGACGTTGGAGTCGCTTATGATGATCACGTCGTAGCTCTGCACAAGCGACTCGTACGTCCTGGGCATATAGACGCGGATCGCCCTAATAATATCCTGCGCCGAGATCCCGGCGTAGTGGGCCCTTGAAGCCTGGACCGGCGTTACCTCAAGGAACGGTTCGGCCTTCATGTGGATGTACGGAGTTTGGCCCGGGTAGGGATCGCCTGTGTAGAGCACCCTCACCTTGGATGGCGTTTGGCCCGTCGCGAAAGGCAGGAGCAGAGATATGAGAAACATCACGAAGAGGGATGAGGCAACGCGTAGCATCGGCGTCCACCTCAAGAGGTTGGGCGAGAGCGCCTTGGGCGTGTGCCCTACTTAAATAGCTTCGCTCAGAAACTCAGAAACCAAGAAACCGGTTCTCCCCAAAGCCGGATGTGGAGGCGCGATGCAGGGGACTGGCAATTCGGTAACCATGGCAAGGGTACAGACGATGTCAAAGTCTCGTCTGCCTCGGTGCAGATCCTTCATCGTGCCCAGGGATACGAAATATCAAGACTGTGCTGGAAGCCCGCGTTCTCGCGGCCGCCAGCCGACGAAAGGTGAAGGTAGCCTATGCTACGATCTTTCACTTGGGGAGCCATCCTGAGGTTCTCAGGATCTCCTGAACCTTGCTGAGAACGAAGACCGCATCGCGATGCGCCTGTCTTGCCTCGCGTTCCCCATACAGTTTCTCGCCGTAGAAGGCAGGACCCCTCTCCTCACAGAGACGAGTGCACACCCAAGCCATCCTGTCCAGCATTTCCCGATCCACCTCCCCGATCTTCTTCCGCACGGCGTCTGCGAAGACCCTGCCGACGTCGTGGATCTTCGGGTACTCAACGCCCAAAACAGCAAGTCCTCCCTTCAAAGCAAGCTCGGCAACCTCCTGGGCGCGTCTTACCGCCATGCTGAAATCGCCTTCTCGCAGTGCACCCTCAAGGTCCCGCTTACAAAGCCTCTCTGCGCTTAGAAGGAGGTCCTGTCCTTTCTTGCGGTTGTTCATAAGCTGAATACCTCGCCGGGCTTTAGGTCTGGTTTCAGATCCCAGTACCATGTCCCGTCGTCCAGCCAGACCCTCTTCGACCCTAGCTGCCTGAGACGTTGCTTCACCTCCTCAAGCCTTTGGGCGAAGAAACCGCCGCGATCGTGGAGTATCCTTGCGTCCTCCACCATGTCCAGGTAGATGTACCTGTTCTCCCTTGCCTCCTTCATCGACAGGATGAGGTAACTGATTCTGGGTTCGGTGCCCAGACTTCTCATCGATCTCCTGAACACATCCTCTTCGCGGAGGCGGGACTGTACATCGAGAACCCGGTCCAAACGGCGGTGATAGTTCCTAGCCGGGTTCCTGATTATCAACAGAAGGTCGATGTCGCTCTCAGGCTTTGCCACGCCTCTAGCCACGGAGCCGTACAGGACGACGGAGACCAGGGATTCCCCCAGTGTCTCTTTCAGCAACTCCACGAGCTTCTCTAAGAGCTCGCTGTAGAATTCAAACCCGAGCATCTGGCCGTTCCTCGTCCTCCTCAAGGTTGCGCACCGCTTTGCCGGACCATGCGCAGACATGACGATGTGACTATACCAGCGCGCAAACAACGGTGAAGGACCTCTTAAAGCTTAGCTTGGTTCGGTTCCTTGGGCGAGGGCACCAAGTGGCGTGGCGATCCAGTTGCGGAGAATACTGTCCACAAGTTCCGGGAGGACACCGTCTCTGCATGTCCAAGTCTCGCGCACGCTACACATTTGGCAAAGGATCTTGCGGGGGACACAAGGAAGCGCCTTTGGCATCCCAAGCGCTCGAATGCCTCAGAATGAGGTTGTCAGGCCGTTTGTCGTTTTCTGGGATTCACGTGTTCTGGCGTGGGACGTAGCAGGCAATGTGGTTTTCCGCGACCGTTCGTTGGCCCAGTGGGGACAGCCAGATGGGCAGCTGGGGTTCGAAAACCACTCGCTTACTGGTCAGTCGAATTCCCCCGCCAGATCAGCTTAGCAGGGATGGCGTAGAGCTCGTCCACCCCCTCACGAAGGTAGAACGGTAGTTTCTCCTTGAGCCCGATCTCGCTAGTGTCGATGTCCTTGAAGCCCAACTTCAAGGCCGGCGACCCCGGCCTGAGGTGGAAGTTCCCGTTGGCGGGATCCACGAACATCGGATCCGCCACTATGCTGTGCTGATCGTACTTCCTGTCGAGGATGGTCAGCCATCTCTCCCAAGACCCATCTGCCGGGCCGCCGCTCACGGTAAGCGGGCCGTTTGGCTTCCAGATGAGGTTGTAATCCGAAACCGCGACCCTGGTGTCGTTCCAGTTGATGAAACCGTACACATCGCCCTTGGCCCCCTGGATGTAGATGATGTTTCTCAGGTATTCATGGCCCTGTGCCAGCTCGCCCGCCATCTCCATGCTCCTGATGGCCGCGGCGTTGCCGGGTGCCACGACGAGTATGTTGTTCTCTATCCTGTTCCCAACACCTTTGGTGAAGATGCATTGGTCGCCCCCTATTCCCATGACGTTGTAGATGATGTTGTTTGTAACGGTGAAGTAGTCCGCCCCGTCATCAAGGTAAATGCCGCTCTGCAGGGTAAGCCTGTAGTTACCAACGTCATGGATCAGGTTATGATCGTACGTGTTGTCCCGCCCCGGCCCCCAGCATTCCATTGCCCCGGTATCCTGGCTGTCCAGATTCACATCGTGTATGTGGTTGTAGGCTATGAGGTTGTTGTGGGAGTAGAGATAGTCGTAATGGTTCTCTCGGGTTGCGCCCTCGATTCGCTTGATGATCTCGGTTGAGATCAAGCCCTTGATGGTCGTGCCGTACCGGGGCATGTGGTGGATCTCGTTGTGCAGGATCTTGTTGTGGCCGCTCTGCGAGATCTCAACGCCGTAGCCGTGGCCGACTAGGCACCCGCAGTGGTGTATGTGGTTGTTTTCCACGACGTTGTCATGGTTCACATCCGGCCCGCCGCCCACCCAGTATCCGGTCAGGGAGACGCCGTGCTGCCCATTGAACCGGATCAGGTTGCCGTAGACCACGATCCCTTGGGCGTGGTACGCTATCATCACCCCGTTGAGCCCCCCATTCTCTATCCGGCAGTACTTGACCGAGCAGTTCTCGGCCCCGCTTATTTCGACCACGTGCTTATTGCAGATGCCGAGCAAGAGGCCCTCGAGATGGACGTTCCTGACGGGTCTCTCGCTGGATCCCTTGATGAGAACCACATTATCGGCGGTCGAGACCACCATCGTCTGATCCCCAATGGGTTCGCGGCTTGGCCAGCAGTAGACGTAGCCCTTGCTCAAGCTTATCTGGGCCTCGCCCGGATCGTCAAGAAACGCAAGCACGTTCCTGATGAAGTAGCGATTGCCCGGCGTCATGTCGTAGCCAGAGGCGGTTCCCATGGTGATGATCCTAGCCTCCGGGTCGACGTCGACTATGGGTTTCTCGGCCGAGAACCAGTCGTGCCCGGGCCAGATGAAAACCCTAGCGTCGGCGAAGTCCAAGCCGCTCGGTTCCAGGTCGGTGGGCTGGTAGTAGAAGGCCGTCTTTTCCTGTCCTGGGACCGGCCCGGCGATCTTGAAGTAGTCCCATTCGGGCTTGCGCGCCAGTTCCATCCTCCGCCCGTTCTCGAAAACTTGGAGGGGTTTCGTCCCGTTGGGTATCGGCGCTCGCCAGATCCCGTGCTGGTGTGGGGCCCAGTCGGTTAACCTCAGCCCTCCAACCAGGCTAGGCGTCTCCGCCGGGTACGCGGCGTACGTTATCGAATGCTCCTCGGTACCCGAATCCTCGGGTCCCAATGCGAATCCCTCCGGAAGGTAGTAGGTACCCCCTCTGACCAAGACCCTTACGTCCTTGGTCAGGTTTTCGGCGACGATTCTCCGAACCTCATCGCGGGCCCTCTGAAGGGTGGCGAAAGGCCCATCCGTCCTCGCGCGGTTCGGTGAAGGAAGCGTGCCTGACCATGAATCATTGCCGTTCGTTGCCACGTAGAAAGTCAACTCCGCCTGTTCCCTGCGCCTCAAAATCATCGACCCGAATGCCAGTGCAACCAGCGCGATTAGGATCACTCCGGCTACCTCCCTTCTGGGCAACAACGACGATCCCGCCCTGCTGAAGACCTGCATGGTTCCTCGATCGCATTGAATACTGTGACGGTCGCCTGTACCGGTTGGGAAATGCCGCTAATCATCCGACGATAATCGATCTACCGGCCACCGCGTCGGGTCGGCTCTGAAGCTGGACCGAGCGACCGAGCGAGAAACACATTATAGGTTTGGCCAGCGCTGCTTCAACGTGGACAGCAAGTTCGGGCCGGCCGTACCGATTGCGATATCGATCATCGGGGGCATCGGCTGGGTCGTCTTCATACTCTTGCATGCGTTCTTCTGGTCCGAGGGTTTCACGCTCTTCCAGAACATCGTCATCGGGATCGTCTCGCTGCTGATCGTGATCGCCATCCTGGGAGTCACCTGGGTAGTTTGGGCCCTGAGAGCGGCATGACCCTCCTCAGCCACCCGTGTCTCTAATCCCCGTCAGTACGGAAGGGTCGACTGAACCAGAACCGCTTCGGGCGGGGAGCATATGTGCAGCTCCTGACCGAGGTCAACCTCGCCGGTCCAGACGGGACGAGGAAAACCTTCCAGATCGACCATCGTGTCCTTGCTGTAGAGGAATGCCTTCGTGTGCTGCCTTCCCGCGTCCGGGAGCTTGACGTTTACGTCGACTGGCTTTGGTCCGCGGTTGACCAAGCAGATGGACCAGGCCCTGCACCCGAATCCGGACGGAATGCTTGCGACAAGCAGCCGCCAGTCCTGGGAAGGTTGTTGCGTTCGATACGTGGCACACCCCTTCGGGAAATACCTCGACAGAAGCGACCAAGCATGGAACCAAGGCCGCAGTTTGAGTCCCTTCTCCTTGTTCGTCCACATGCCCCAGTAGAAACCGGGGTGCGAGTTGTCGTCCAGCATCCAGGCTGAGACGGCGCTAGCGCCTGCGCGGGCCGCCTGGACCGCGTAATCGGCCATGAAGAGGCCGTAGTCGTAACTGTCTATTCTCCGGTTGCCATAGGGATGATCCGCCTCGTCGTTAAGGCCCGCCTCGCCCACGACGAAGGGCTTCCCGCCCGACTCAGGGTCGTTGGCCCGGATATACTCCAACTGTTGGCGGAGGTACCCCTCCAGCAAACCTGGGCGGACGACGTCATCGCGCTCGTAGCGGTGGATCTCGTAGGCGCCGAGCAAGATCCGAAGCTGATCCACCGAGTTGCGGAGCCATTCATCGGCGTTGGAGTGGTCCGGCCCCATGAGAGTGACCCGTTCGTCCAGGTGCCTTTCGGCGAAAACGCGCGCGACGTTCTCCAAGCCCGTCTTCCACCTATCCCAGTCCCCCACCTCGTAGTTGGGCTCGTTGACGAGGATGAAGTACTTGATGCAGCTGTAACCCCTCTGGTTCACCAGGTAGTCCATGTACGTGCCGATCGCCTCCGCATAGACCGGATCCGCGACATCCTTGACCCCAGGAATCCTAAGCCACTCCGGCTCGCAACCCCAGTCCGTGAGGAGGACGGTGATGCCCTCTCGCTGGCAGAGGTCGAGCTGTCGGTACAGCCTCTTCATCTCGGGGGTTTCCCAATCGAACTTTCCCTGCCCAAGGTAGCACCACTTGGTCTGCATCATGGACCTGACCACGGGCAGCCTCATCCATCGGATGCGATCGGCGATCAGTTCGAAGTCCTCGTCCGTCACCCCATGCTCGTCGTAGCCCCTGGAGTCCCACTCTGCGCCGAAGCCCAGAAAACTATCGCGGGAGACCAACTCCAACGCGATCGAAGCTGGCCCGGCCTTGCCGCGCCTGGATGTCAGGCCAACTGAGCAGAGCCACGCAAGCGCCAACCCGCATGCTAGGCCCGCGCCCCATGCCACCCGCCTCAGCGTCGCTTGCAACCTTGTTTCCTCCGGTGGAGATCACGAGGGCTCAGAGAGCATTGGCCGCGTCAGGAGGCTAACGCGCTCTTGTCACCTTGACCTCTCTGTACAGCCGCCTCCTGATCATCAGGGTCCACAACAGAGCCCCGCAGATCATGGCGGTTGCGGTCACCGCGAACCACTCAACCACGTAGGTCCATAGCAGCGCCCGCTCCTTGAGCGCCATCAACTGATCCGACAACGATCTGAACATCTCCTCGGTTTCCTGCAGCCTCGATAGCGCGTCAGGGTAGGCCTGCTCGAGGTAGAGCTGCTCGGCGTTCCTCTCCACAAGGCCAATCTCTACAAGGCTTCTCTCGGCGGGAGAAATCCGAGCGCCGAACTTCTCAACAAACTCCATCAGGCTAATCGCAAGCGCCCGCCTCGTGAAGTAATTGTGGAACCTCGTTCGGATGTCGTGCATGAGATCGAGGTCCTCGGGGATCTTTGCGCCAGCGTTGAGGAAGTTCATGTTGACCACGTAATCCGGGTAGAATCGCCAGTCATACATTACTGAAGTGCCCCACGCTGGCGTCCAATCCGGCGTGTGGGCGAGACCCGAACCTTCCCCGTACTGCCAGTAGACCAGGACGGGGTGCTTTGGCTCGGCCGCCATCTGCAGGAGAATCTTGGCTCCCTCCTTGGGCTCAACGACGTTCATCCCGCCGAACGGCGGCATCGTGTTCCACGGCAGCGACCTAACGAAGGGGTCATCCGGATAGTTGGCCACCACCTTGAAGCTGATCTCGTAAGTCTTTCCATCAACGCACTCCACAGGCAACGCCTCCTCTACGGACGAACCCTTCCATGTGGGATAGCCTTTCCCCCCGAAGGCCTCGATTCCCCCGACCATCATGAGGCCCATCCCCGTCTTCTCGACGCCGCGCTTGAACCACTCCAGCTGATCGGCCCTGTACAGCCCCCGGTTGGTATCGCTGAGAATGATCAGATCGTAGGAAGTGGTGAGGTCATCGAAGGTTCTCGGCATGTAAACCCTCATGAACTGGCGCAGCTGGCGATCGTTGTAGGTGCCTATGTGGGCATAGGTCGCGGGGATGGGCGTCCCGGTGAAGGACGGCTCCTCCATCATGTAGGTGTAGGGGGTTGGACCCCATGCATCGCCGATGTAGAGGATCCTGATCCTGTTGGTTACCGGATCCCTGCGGACATCGCGGCCGCATGCTCCTGGGATCTGGGCAGTTATCAAAACCAGGACAACAGCGCATGCGGCTCTCATTCTGTAAGTACCGTTTCGGGCCCACGATAAAAAACCTACGTTCCTGCCTGGAACTGCCCACCCGGACATCGTCGCGGCCGGCCTGTTGTCCAGACGCCACATCACTCCCCAACCGATCGAGACCTTCAACCTCGCCGAAGTCCCAGCAGTCTTACAGCATTCTCACGTGCTATCTTCCTAAAGACCCTCCTATCGATGTCCCCCGAGTCCTTCAACTCGAGCAGGAGATCAACCAACGGGGTTGGATTGTCCGGCGCACAGATGTCCAGGCCGAAGAGGAGCCGGTCCTCGAACTCGTTGAGGAAGCGCACGGCATTCTCCTTGTCCCTAGCAAGGGCATTGTAGCCGCTCCGCGCCGATAGATCCCCGTAGAGGTTTGGGTAACGCCTCATCAACCTCTGCACCGCGCCCTCCTGCCTGACTGGGTAGCTGGGATATCCCTTCCTATCCTCAGGCTTTCTAAGTCTGGCGATCTCGGCCCAGAACGGGGGCCCGTGGCCGAGGAAGATGAGATTAGGGAATGCCCTCAGGCAATGCTCAAGCTGCGGAAGTCCCGGTTCGTCGTACAGGCCGTATGCACAACCTATCCGCGTTGCCATGTCGAATGTTAGAGGCAAGCCAACATTTTCGACCCACCTGAAGAGATTCTGCACCATCGGGTGCAGGAAGGGCATGTTGGGCATGACCTCGCCAACCCCCTTGCAACCGCAATCGCGGTAGTGCCTGAGCAGCTCACCGAGGGGAGCATCCACGGAATTGGTCATGGCGCGAGGATCCAGGTTGCAGAACGGGATGAAACGCCCGCCGGATGTTTCGGCGATCTCGAGTACTTCTTCGTTGGATTGGGGGAGGTAGACCTCGGGGCTGACCAGGGGCAGAAGGACGGCGCGCTCCACACCGATCGCGTCGTAGCGTTCAACCAACTGGCTGGGCGTGCAGAAGTTGCGCGGCCCAACTCGCCTGTAGGCATGGGCGTGGATATCGATGAACACCATCGTCCTCCCTCGCAGGCCCTTGGCTAACAACCTCTAATAGTTTTGGCCGGCAAGACCTGCCGAGGCCTTCTGCAAGACGCCCGTGAGCCGCAGAACGATAGCCCTCACCCCGGCCGATCACCATCGAAGCATGAAAGTCGACGGTCACGGCGTTTCGTCCACGGGACGGAGAACAACGCAGCTGCGGCCTTGCATCAAGCATGAGACCCGGCCGTCACGCCAGCCGTACGCCTAGCACATCACTCAACCGCCCTCGTCATCCCAACCTCCCTGTAGAGGGCTCTCCTCACCATCAGCCACCAGACAAGTGTCCCCGCCATGGTGGCGGTGGCCGACACAACGCACCACTCCGCCACGTGCACCCACAGCAGTGCCTCCTTCTTGACCTTCATCATCTCCGCCTCCAGCACCGGATACTGTTTCAGCACGTCCTCGAGCATGTCGGCCGCGGCCACCGGGTCGTTGTCCGTGACGTAGGCCTCCCGTGCTTCCTTAACCTTCTCCTCCAAGGCATCGAACTTGCGCTCGACGACGTTCACCTTCCCGCCGAAGCTCTCTATGAACTCCAACGTCGAAGCCGTGATGATCTTCCTGATCCTGGTCTCAACGAAGAGCTTCCTGGCCCTGTGCGCTGCGTCAAGATCCCCCGGCACCGGCTCGTCCGCGACGAAGAGCACCTGGTTGTAGACGAGATCCGGCCCGTACTCCCAGACCCTCACCTCATTCCGCATGTTGTCCCAGCCGTGGTCTATCTGGAGGGTGTTCCCCCTGCCGAACTTCCCGGTCACGACGGCCGGCGTGCCCCTTCCTCTCCACTCGGCATCCACGACGCTCCCGGGCCTGGGAAACAGGTCACCTTGGTGGCCCGAGTTTATCGGTATCTCCTCGATGCCAGGCAGGTTGAAGATCGGATCCCTCCTTAGAATCTTGTAGTATGTCCTGCCCTTGTTCGCCGGGATGTCGGTGGATAAGTCCACCTCGGCCGGGAAGGCCTGGTAGAGGGTTGTCTTCATCCACATGTCCATGTAGTTGGAGCCGGCGCCCCAGTTGGCAAATTCGATGAGTCCTAAGCCCAGGCCAACCTCCTCGACGGCCCGCCTGAAGTTCTGTATGTGGGAGCCTTCAAGCGCCAACGGGCCGAAATCTTCGAACATCATCGCGTCGTATCCCTCCGCAAGGGCCTTGAAGGTTCGAGGGATGTAGAGGCGCGTGAGCCTCTTTGCCTCGGAAAGCTGGATGTGCTGGGTCGAGCAGGGCACTATGGCCAGGTCGAACCTCGGCTCCGCGGCCAGCCAGTCAAGGAAAACCGTATTCCAGAAGTAGTACTCGCCAAGGAAAAGGACCCTTATCCGGCCCGTTCCGGGTTCCACGCGACAATCAACCGGCGAGAAGTTCACGGTTGCAAGAAGCAGAAGGAGAATGGTGCCGGTCCGAGAAAGCACGGGCGGGGCTTGAGGCAGAGTAATTTATGGATTTCTTCGCCCTTGCTCATCGGCGGGGAATCTGAAGTAAGCTCCCTTCACCTGACGGTGCCCACCAAGCACGCACCTCGGACCGATGATTGATCCGGACCCTTTACCCGCGGTCCCTAGAATACCTTACGATCGCTTTGCCACATCGCCCGAAAGGGCCGATTCGCCGGACGCTGAATCGTGGCAAAATCCATGGATCTTTCGCGGCAACGAGACATGGAGGCAACCTAGCGCCGACGGCGGAATTGGTTTCCCAGGTCGTACGGTGGATCACAGGCGCGGATCCGTTTGCACTCACCAAACAAAATAAATGGGATGATGCCTAGCGCGTAAGCGATCCTTCAGCTCACCCAACACCCGGGGATCACAATGAATTCAGGCGGTTCGGCCCACCTCGCGACAGGAAGGGATCCTCCCCTAGCCTCCCGGTGCGGGCTAGCTCTCATCACATTCGCGCTCCTCGCATCACCGTTTGTCACCCATTCAAGGACTGACCCCGACACGGGAAGGATAAGGGTCATCTTCCTCGGCGAAGTCAAGCCTGCGCAGTTCCCTTTCCCCTCTTGGATAGAGGCCGAGCCCAAGTTCACGCTGCGGCGCGTTCCATGCGACATAGAATGGTTCTCGGAAACTGATGCCCGTAGGTTCGCCCGCCTATATCTACCGAGGACCTATAAGGACCTAGTAGACCACTACGATGCCATCATCTTCGAGGACTTCACGCTGAGAATCCTTCCGGAAGGGACCTTGGAGAGGTTCCAGAAGGCCATAGGCGAGGATGGCCTTGGAATCGCCTTGGTCGAATACGTCTACTGGTCCGGCAACCTGAACGAGATCGACAGGTGGATGCAGTCAAGCTTTTACGATGTGTTTGCTGCGGATGTGGTCTTCGGGAGCGCCACCGACGTTGGGCGAAGGTTCTACGAGGTGTTGAGAAAGGAGCCCATCTTCGGCGTACCTGATATCTCAAAATGGGCTATGAACGGCGCAAGCCACGGAGACCTCAGGGCAAGGGAGGGCGCAACCGTGGAAGCAATCTGGAGCCAGAGGAAGACGGAGGCCGTCGTCACGCGCAGCTACGGCAAGGGCTCGGTCATACAGATATCCCACGGTTGGGACAACATCCCGTCCGAAACCGTCATCGGGTATGAGTACCTTCCGGACCTGATCTTCAACGAGCTCTTCTTCACGGCAAAGGTTGCCCCTCCCGAGGACCTTGCCATGGTCCACACGATCAGGGTCGATCTCATCCAGATTGCCCAGAGAAGGGAGTCTGCGGTCGCGCTTCTGGATTTCGTTGACAGGTTCGGAGCGAACACTGCAAGGTTGGAGAGAATGCTTGGAGACCTTGACGGTGTGGTCAAGCAGGCGGAGAAGGATTATATCCTGTCAAGGTATGCCGAAGCACAGGAAGCCCTCCAACGGGCGACCGAGGGATACGCCCGGTTCTCCGATTCCGCGGTTGACCTGAAGAACCGTGCCATGATTTGGATCTATGTCATCGAATGGATCACCGTTGCGGCTACCCTCATGATCTGCTTGGAAGCCGTCTGGATCCTCATGGTAAGGAGAAGGCTCTACAGGGCGGTGCACGTAACAAGGGCGGTCGGCTAGGCCCGTCGCCTGCCGAGAGGAAGCGACCAAAGCACTCAACGTCTCTGCGTCACGCGCCCTGATGGGTTCGTCTCTTGCGCTCCAAGGCCTTCCACAGGCGAGGCCTCGTCCAACCATCGGTTCAGTTTCGCCTCGTGCTCGGCCGACCATCCAACGTAGCAGTTGGCCATTATCTCCTCGTAGGTGGTTGCCGGATTGTCAGCGGTTCGGCTGTAGCTGGCGTCGGAAAACTCGCCTGCCACGGCCCTCCTGCGCCACTCCCTGAACGCCTGTCGATTGTAAAGCATGCAGCGGCGGTGAACCTCCTCATAGTCCACGATCGCCCTGAGCTCCCGATCCATGGTCTCGACGACATCCCTTTTCGCGCTGCTCATGTTCCGGATCTCATCCGGGTCCTCGGCCAGGTTGAAGAGCTGGGGCGGGTAGCCTGGATATGCCACGTACTTCCAGTCGCCCTTGCGCAGCATGAACATGGTGGTGTTTGTGGACTCGCCCGTGTGCAAGGCAAGCGCCCAGTTGCGGCTCTTCAGGGTTTCGCCTCGAGCCAGTGGCAAGAGAGATTCGCCGTCCAGGTTGCCTGGCGTCGGGAGACCGGCCATCTCGGCCACCGTGGGGAATATGTCTATCAAGGATACGATGTTATCGATCGTCCGACCCTTTATGACGCCTGGCCCAACTATGACCAGCGGCACTCGGGAGGAGCCCTCGTACATGCTCATCTTGTACCAGCTTCGGTGCTCCAGCGCAAGCTCGCCGTGGTCGCTTGTGAAGATGAAGTAGGTGTTGTCCCACAGGCCCAAGTCGTCCATCATCGCGACCATGTCGCCCACCATGGCATCCGCCTCGGCGCACATCGCGTAGTATGCCGCGCGGAAAACCTTCACGATCTCAGGCGCGAACCCGTGCCTCCAATTCTTGTTGATCCGCTGATACTCCATCACAGGGTGAACTTCCTCGTCCGCCGGAGGAACCCTAACCTCGTCAAGGTCAACCCGCTCCATCCAGTACGAGGTCGTGCGGTACGGTGGATGGACGGCGGACGTTGAGATGTAGAGGAAGAAAGGTTCCTCTCGACCCGCGTGAGCGGAGAGAAAATCCTTGGCCCTGGCGACCTTCTGCCAGTCTGCCTTCCAGGCGTTCCTCTCCTTCGTCGCGATGGAAAGATCCTGGTCTCCCCGACCGTAGACCGGCAGGCGGATGTCAGCCGGACCGGTCCACGCCGTGACGCGGGCGACGTGGCTGTGGCCGCCCGACCTATAGTCGCTCTTGCCCAGCCCTATGTCTCTATAGTCCTCCGCTGCGAAGCGGTAGCCCGCTTCGTGAAGCAGGTCCATCAGCGTCCTCTCGCCCGGCTCAAGCCCCTTATGGTTGTTCCAACTCTCGCAGTGATGGGTGTAGCGACCGGACCACATATTGGCCCGGGACGGGCAGCATAGGGGATGGCTACAGTAGGTGTGACGGAACAGCACGCCCCTGGAGGCAAGGGCATCGATGTTTGGGGTGGCACGACGCATGGCGGGATGTCCCATGCATCCAAGCGCCCGGCCGTCCCAGCTCTCTGCATGGAAGAACACGAAGTTCGGCCTCGGCATCGGCTGCTGGGATTCCCTAGGGTGAAAAAATGTATGGTTCCACCCACGGCAATGGCTCTTGGTTCCGCGGGAAAATGCTCGCATGAGGAAGCTCAAGAGTTCCGTGTCGCGCGTTGGTTGGCTCGCCGGCCTAGGGGAGGAGTGACCGGACTTTGCTCGCTCCGCCCAGCGGGTGCATCGGCCCCCGTCTTCCCGGGAAAGAGGAAAGAGGCCAAAGTTAAAAGGCACTTCGTCGTATGGTGGAGCATGGCGCACAAGATGCAAGCTGCGCCTCCCCGGGCTATGAGGCAGGCCCTACGTCGAGTTGCGTTGTGCCTGCTGTTTCTAACAGTCCCAACGGCCTGGAGCCTGGAGGACGGCAGAATCGGGATGCTTTACGTGGGGTGCGTGGCGCGCTCCATGCCGTACTGGCTGATGAGGTCGGATCCACTCTTCCGAACAACCTTCGTCCAGGCGACGATCCGCGACTTCATGCTCTTCGGACCGATGCCGGCGCCGACCATTGAGGATCTGAACAGGCTGGTCAGGCTGTACATGCCCAGGACTTACGACGACGTCGTGGCGAACTATGACGTCATCGTGTTCTTCGAGGCCAACGTCCAAGCTGTTGCGAATCACATAGACAAACTAGCCCGGGCCGTCTCCGAGGGAGGGCTCGGCATGGTTATGACCGGGGGCTGGCAGTCGTTCGGGGGCGCCACCGGCTACCCGCCGTGGGGCGTGACGGCGATCGGCCCGCTCCTCCCAACCGAGGACGTCGTTGGAGCTTGGCACGACTCCCCCCAGCACCGCATCATCATAGACAAACCGGACAATGAGTTCATCAGAAGCCTGCCCTGGGACCTCAGCGACCCAGCCCTGTACGGCTCGGTATGGGACCACAACCTTCTCAAGGTGAGGCCAGGGGCCGAGCAGCTTGCGCACGTCGTCTCGCCCGGATGCGATGCCCCACTGATGGTCACATGGAGGCTTGAGGGCGGCCCCAGGACCTTCTCCCTAGCGAGCGAGGGCGGCTGGCGGCTGTTCTCCATGGCGAAGTGGAGGTACGACTACGATTTCTGCAGCAATCTGATGATCTACCTCGACGACCGGCCAGTCCCGCAGGACATCGCGCTCGTCCAAGCCGTCAGACACAAGATCTTCGAGGTGGCGACCAGACGATCCATGATAGTGTCCCTGCTTGATTTTTGCGAGTCGTTTGGGGCGAACACGCAGAAGATTACGAGCAAGCTGATGGAGATCGACCGGGTGGCCGTCGAGGCCCTACCTCAGTATCTCCACCTCAACTTCGAGGGCGCGCTAGAGACCTACAAGACGGCGGCCAGGATGATCGAGAACCTTGAGGGCGAAGCCATGAAGCTTAAGGACAGGGCCCTCATGTGGATCTACGTCATCGAGTGGTTGGCCGTCACGGGCACCATGCTGGTATGCGGCATAGCGCTGTGGTCGCTGATGGTTCGCCGAAGGCTGTACCGGCAGGTTCGATATACAAGGCTTGCAGCACGCTGAGGATCTCGCCCGGACAGGCGCACAAGCCCAACTCCGCCGCGGCCGCAAGGCTAGGCGCAATGCACGGCCGTCAGCGGACAACCGAAAAGAAGTGCGTAAAGAAAGCGTCGGGATCGACCTCCACGGCAACCTCGTGCCTTGGGGCCGACCCCCCACGTACGAAGGTCGTTAATCCCCGAAGCTCCTCCCTCTCGAGTTCCACCTGGACCGTGCCGGTCTCGAATCTGCAGATCCCATCATGGAATATCGTTGCGGCCGCGAGCGGGTCGTGGAACGTGATTGCCTTGTTTTCCGCAAACCAGACCTCCGCGAAATCCAGCACGGGCCCCAATGCCCTAGAGCGAAACCTCCTTCTGGCCTCCTCCGCCTCCATGGTGACCTTCGTTGTCACATCGAGGCCCACGGAGCGATGCATCCTTAGCCTCGCGCCATACACGATCGACGAAGCCTCAGGATCGCAGCCTGCGTTCCACTCAATGCGCCTCTCCCCGAAGAGGCCGCACATGCTCACCACCCCCCTCAGCAGGAAGGGTATCTCGGGATCGCGGCGGAACAGGGCACCGACGTTTGTGAGGGGCCCGATCGTGACCAAGATCACCTCCTCCGGATGCTCGTGGACGGTTCGTCTCATAAAACCGACGGCCCGCCCCCGTGGGAAGCCCTGAGCATGATCCCAGCCCTCCAGGGCTGCGGCCTGCGGTGCTTTCGTCTGTTTTTGAGGAACGGCAAGGGGGACCTCGAAGCCGGGGAAGATCGGGACATCCCTGCCGAAGGCCCTGCATATGGCGCTTGCAAGCATCGCCCTCTTCTCTGCCTCTCCCGTCACGGTCGTTATCCCCAGCAGGTCGCATTCCGGCTGTGAGAGAAGATACGCTAGACAGACCGCATCGTCGATGTCGGATCCGATGTCTGTGTCGAGCAGGATCTTGACCGCCATGTAGGCTTTCCTTATCAACGGATGGTTGGTCCATGGGTTTGCGGTAGCCTGAAATATTGCATTCTAGCGAAGCCTGGGGATCTTGTTGGGCGATGACCGGTCAGCCTGGAGACACCCGGACGATCGTGGACGTTGGATGGGCGCAGACAGATGGACACATGGGCTCGGCAGATAGATGGTAGATGGGGTAGATGGTAGATGGGGAAAGTCTTTTATCCCGACCACATGACGCCGCGACCGGGCCAGGGCCCATGCCACGGGAGGGTTTCGTTGCGGAGGCCAAGCGGAAGCTGCTAGTTGCCCTCAGGATGCTGGGCGGCGAGAGACCTGCCAAGGCTTTCCCTGGCACCGAAAAGAAGATTGGGGAGATTATTCTTGAGGCCCGGGGCATCCGCAAGGTCTTCCCGGGCGTAATCGCCAACGACGGGGTCGACCTCGTCGTCAGGGCAGGCGAGATACACGCCCTGCTAGGTGAGAACGGGGCGGGCAAGACGACCCTAGTCAAGATCCTCTACGGCGTCTACTCGCCGGACGAGGGGGAGATAAGACTAGGGGGCCGGCCGGTGAAGATCGGGTCACCCAGGGATGCAAGGGACCTCGGCATAGGAATGGTTCACCAGCATTTCATGCTCTCCGAGCCCAACACGGTTGCGGAGAACGTGGCGCTTGGCCTGCCGGAGGGACGAATCCTCCTTCCCGAGGAGGAAGTCAAGAGGCGGATCAAGGATTTCTCGGGCGTGTACGGACTGAGCGTCGACCCACAGGCGAAGGTCTGGCAGCTATCCGCCGGGGAGAAGCAAAAGATCGAAATACTCAAGGCCCTCATGGCAGGCGCAAGGCTGCTCATCCTGGACGAGCCGACGGCCGTTCTCACGCCTCTCGAGACCGAGGAGCTTTTCTCCGCGCTCAGGCTGATGGCCAAACAGGGCAAGGCGGTCATCTTCATAACGCACAAGCTCGACGAGGTACTGTCCGTGGCGGACTGCGTCACCGTCCTCAGGAAGGGCAAGGTCGTGGGCCACGTCAGGACACCGGACACTGATCGCACGCAGTTGGCCAACATGATGGTTGGCGCTGAGATCGCGCCCTCGAAGAGGCCGCCTGCCACCACGGGAGAGGTGGTGCTTGAAGTCATCGGACTGTCGGTAGTGGGCGATCGAGGGAACCAGGCATGTCGAGACCTGACCTTCAGCGTACGGGCTGGAGAGATACTGGGGATCGCAGGAGTGGCTGGAAATGGCCAGCGAGAGCTCGTGGAGGCGCTGGCCGGGATCAGAAGCGTAGCATCGGGCTCCGTGAGGATCCTAGGTCGGGACGTCACCAACCAGGGGCCCAGGACCATCGCGAACCTTGGCGTGGCTTACATTCCAGAGGACAGGATAGGCATGGGAATCGTTCCCGACATGACCGTCAAGGAGAATCTAATTCTACGGAAGTACTGGCAGCCCGAGTTCTCGAGCGGAATGGTCCTGGATCGGAGCGCCATTGAGGGCTACGCTCGCGAGATGATACAAGCCTACGACATCATGACGCCAAGCCCGGACACCGTTGCCCGAAAGCTTTCGGGCGGAAACATACAGAGGCTGATCCTTGCTAGGGAAACCTCCGGCCGCCCCAGGCTCATCATAGCCTCCCATCCGACCTCCGGGCTCGACGTCAAGGCCACCAGCGACATCCGGGCCAGACTGCTCCAAGCGGCGAGCGACGGTTCGGCCATATTGTTGGACTCCGAGGACCTGGAGGAGATATTCGAACTCAGCGACAGGATCGCGGTCATCGTCAGAGGAGAGTTCGTGGGCATCGTCCCCAGGTCGGAGGCGACCGTCGAGAAGATAGGCCTGATGATGGGAGGGGCGAAGGCGTGAACCCGCTTGCGGGAATCCGACGCGGAATCCCAAGGATCTCGGTGCAGAAGAGGCGGGAGCCCCTCACCTCGAGGCAGGGTTTCGTGCTCATGCTCTCGGCCGTTGCCGCGGGCATCCTGCTTGGGGGACTGATGTTCAGCCTCGTGGGCGTGAGTCCCCTATACGCCTACGGCAAGATCCTTCAGGGATCCTTTGGCAGCCCCCAGGGCTGGAAGGAGATAGGGAGGAAGTGTATCCCGTTGATGATGGCCGGCGTGGGCCTCGTGATAGCGTTCAGGGCGGTCTTCTGGAACATAGGAGCCGAGGGCCAAATGCTCGTCGGAGCCGTCGGTGCGACTTGGATCGCCCTGAGCTTCAAGGACGCGCCATCCTGGCTCCTGTTGCCGAGCATGTTCGCGATCGGCCTTGCCTTCGGCGCCCTTTTTTGCATAATCCCGGCCGTCCTGCGGTCCAAGTTCAACGTGAACGAAGTCATAACCACCCTCATGCTCAACTACATCGCGATGCAACTCGTGTCCTACCTGATCGACGGGCCGTGGAAGGGCAAGACCCAGCATGGATACCCGTACACCGACCCGTTCGTGGAGGCCGCCCGCATCCCTCGGATCCCCGGCACATACATCCACTATCCGACCCTCATCATGGCCGTCGTCGCGTGTATCGTGCTATACCATTTCCTAGAGAGGACGAAGGCAGGCTACGAAATCAAGGTTACCGGTTACACTTCACGGGCGGCACAGTACGCAGGGATAAGCTACACGAGAACCTTGCTGATAGTAGGCCTCATCAGCGGCGGGCTGGCCGGCGCAGCGGGGGTCGGGGAGGTCGCCGGCGTCCACGGCAGGTTGATGTACCCGTACTACATCTCCGGCGGATACGGATTCACTGCCATCATCGTTGCCTGGCTAGCAAGGCTCCATCCCGCCGGGGTGATCGTCTCAAGCATGTTCGTGTCAGCCATCTTGGTGGGCGGCGACGCGATGCGCCTGAGGGTTCCGCTCGCATCGGTGAACATCTTCACGGGGCTTATCCTTCTGATGCTCGTCAGCACCGAGATCCTACGCACGCATTCCATCAAAGTGACCTGGGGGTGAAACGGCACGACACTCCTTGATCAGGCGTTGTTCATTCTTCACAGGACGGTTGCCTTCGGGACGCCGCTTCTGCTGGCCACGCTGGGCGAGATCGTCGCAGAGCGGTCCGGGGTTCTCAACCTAGGGGTGGAGGGGATGATGTCCGTGGGAGCGATAACCGCCTTCGCCACATCGATCGTCACGGGCAACCCTTGGGCCGGCGTGCTCGTCGGTGCCATCTGCGTCGGCTTCCTCTCGCTGCTCCACTCCTTCGCCAGCATCAACCTGAGGGCCAACCAGGTGGTCTCGGGCCTCGCGCTGACCATGCTCGGCCTTGGGATCAGCGGCCTTCTCGGGAAGCGCTACGTGGGTATGCCGCCCGGCGGCACCATAAAAGCCATGAGGCTACCCGTCCTCAGCAGGATCCCGATCCTGGGCGATATCTTCTTCAATCAGGATGCGCTGGTGTATCTCTCGATCGCGCTCGCACTGCTCATCTGGTTTGTCCTCTCCAAGACTAGGATCGGCCTCAACATAAGGGTGGTCGGGGAGAATCCGGCGGCCGCGGATGTGTCGGGAATCAGCGTCTATGGCATTCGCCACCTGTGCGTCTTCGTCGGAGGGCTTCTCGCTGGGGTTGCGGGGGCCTACCTTTCCCTGGTCTACATACCTTCGTGGACCGAGGGGATGACGGGTGGCCGCGGGTGGATAGTCATCGGGCTCACGATCTTCGCCTTCTGGAGCCCCCTGCGGGCCATCGTTTGCTCCTACATCTTCGGGCTCTTCTACGTTCTTCCTTACAGCCTGCAGCCCCTGGGAATACACGTGAGCATCCTGCAGTCGATGCCCTATATCGTCACCATTCTTTCCCTTGTGGCAATATCGAGAGAGTCGTTGAGGAAACGCATGGGCGCACCGCAGGCCCTCTCCAAGGCCTACGTCCGTGAGGAGATCTGACCTCATTCGCCGCCTGAAAGGGTGGCAAGCCAGAAGCAACGGAACGAGGGCGGAGCCCCACTTCCCCAAGTCCTCTTCGCGGGCCTTCTCTTAGCGACTGGTCCGTGCCCGTCGTTGTCAATATCGTCCTTGACCTCAAGGTCCTGGGGGGTAGGGAGGGGAATGTGACGCCGGAAATCTTTTTCAACCGGGAAACGACTCAATCGGACGGCGCTAAGCGCCCCAGGAGAGGGTTTAGTGGGTGAAAAGCTCAACTATGTGATAGTGGCCGTCGTCGTGGCCGTGATCGC
>Ga0129301_1000195_pt1 | contig 32050 bp, 24 predicted proteins | sample ConPoolayeHmetaG_FD_94489 | JGI IMG/M metagenome (GOLD analysis project Ga0129301, IMG submission 94489) | Hot spring microbial mat communities from California, USA to study Microbial Dark Matter (Phase II) - Cone Pool mat layer H metaG ...
CCTTTCTTTTTTCCTTTATTTTCAAGGAGTTCCTACCACATTTCTATCTAAAAATCACCACACTTTTTACGGAAGAGCCCTGCGGCTATTGACTACCAGGGAATAAAAAGTGAATATATAGTTAAGTTTTCCAAAAGAAAGTAAATTTGGGAGAGAAATAATTTTTTTTAAGAGATAAAAATGTCAAAAATTCTGGTCATTGAAGACGACCCTGTAAGCCTAGAGCTTCTAAAGAACAGATTGACAAAAGAAGGATATGAGATTTTAATCGCCAGAACTGGAAAAGAGGGTCTCGAGCTTGCAGCCAAAGAAAGACCAGATTTAATCTTGATGGACATGATCCTACCTGGAATGCATGGACTGGAAGTTACTATAAGGCTTAGAGAAAATCCAGAAACTAAGGAAATTCCCATAATCGCCCTCTCTGCTATGAGCTCACCAGAATTCATTTCTGCTTGTTATAAAGATGGAATAGCTGCTTTTCTCACTAAGCCTTTCAAATTCGAAGATTTGTTTGAAAAAATTGAAAAACTTGTGGGAAAAGAAGAAAGAATTAAACCCAAAATCTTAATCATCGATAAAGACATCAAGCTCTTGACCATGCTCTCAATGAGCTTGATGAAACATAGTTTTGAGGTAGCTTTTCTTGAGAACGGCAAAGCTTTTCTTGAGCAAGTCCAGAATATAAAACCAAATCTCATTCTCCTCGACCTTTCCAGCCTCAGTGAATCTGAGCTCTCATTCCTTGAAAACCTCATGAAATCATCTGAAAAAGAACCGTTTTCTTTGATTCTCACTTCAGAAGAATTGTCCGATGAAGAGCTGAAAAAGCAGGCCTCAAAAATGGATGCCACAGATTTTCTGGTTAAACCATTCGGGAAAGAAGAGCTCCTTAAAAAAATAAGAAAAGTATTCTCTAACGAAGGGTAATTAAGACGCCCTGAAGGAATCATCCTCATTTTACCCAGGCTTCTTCAACCGAACTCTTCTCTTCCTCATGTTTTCCAGGACAAAAGGATAAGCTTCCAAAGTCTCGCTCTCGAGATTCGCTCTTATTCCATAATAGCTAAGTTTCATCTTCAAGCTTGCAATTTCTTTTTCAGAGAAAATATCTTCCATGATTGCTGGCCAGGTCGTTATTCCCTCCTTCTCAAGTTCAGCAAGGGCAAGTAATGGATATCTGAAAAATTCTTTTTTCGCCCCCGTGACAAGCTGGAAAGATTCTTCATCAATTCCTTTGAGACAAACCCTGATTCTCAGGTTTTTCAACTTCAATTTTCTGATTAGGGTTGATTTATAACCGAGGAATAAACCGTTTGTCTCAAGAATGAATAAGGAGCGGGGAAATTTCGCAGAGACAAAATGAATCACATCGAGGAAATGCTGGAAGGAATTCTCTCCCAGGATTGGTTCGGCTCCACTTATCCTGAAGAGTCGAAGAAACTTTTTCTCTGCAATTTGAATCAAGTTTGTAGCCACTTCCAAGGGAGAATAGAAATTTACGAATCGCTTTGGGCTTAAATTTCGGGAATAATTCCAGCAGTAGGCACAGAGAAAGGAACACCCCACTGCATCAGCCGTAGCTATTCCTCCATAATAAGGGGCAGGCCTGAACCTGTAATAAGACCTTTTTTCTCCTCGCATGACTTCTTTTTCAACTTCTTGAGACCTTTCTACAGGGTCGAAGGGAAGCTTAAGAGCCTCATAATTTTTTCTTTCTTTCATCATCAATTCCTAATTATCCAAGCCTTAAAAAAAATGTCTTTTAAAGCACCTTGCTCTTAACCATGAAATTTTTCCCTGAAAAAGAGGGTAATTGAGGTAGAAAATCGCTCAAGACCCTTCAGTATCATTCCTTATCCTCCCCCTTCTCACTCAGCCTTTACTCGATTACTCGCTTTTTTCCCTTTATAGAATAAGGGTTAAACTCATCTCTTTTCTTTCCTGCACCTTTTATTCTAATCTCTCTTCAAACAACACAAAACCAAAATTTGAAAAAATTTTTAAAAGAAATGTGAGCAGCGCTACGGGGATTCGAACCCCGGTTTGATGGCTGAGAACCACCCGTCCTAGTCCCCTAGACGATAGCGCCGCCGGGTTGATGTGCCAAAAAATATCAGATATAGGCCTTCTCTGTCAACAACCATGTTTCTGAAATAAAAATTTCATTTTTTTAAAATCTGTCATCAGACAATCTTCTTTGTAAATCGAGAACCATAAAGGAGCAGAATGAGCTTCAAACTTCATATTTCAGTTATCAAATTGCTTGATTTTAAGACTTTTAAACCGATATATGAAGGATCCTCGGTTTTCTCCCTGGTTAGGAACGAAAAGCAACCACTTCTTCATCTTTCCTCTGATGCTCTATTTTGACCCCCGGATTTTGTGTGGGGTTAAACATAGAGAATTCAGGATATCAGAAAGCCTGCAGATAGACTTTGGATGAGGTTTTTAGAGCAAAACTTAGAGTGAGTATTTTTTATTTTATTGATATTCATCCAATCAGCCTTCTCCAGAATGAACTCGAGGGAGTTGAATCAATTCCCAGATAAAATTCTATTAATGCCCACTTTCCTCCTAAAAAGCAGAGGAAATAAAAATTTTTTGAAAGTTAAAATTAAAAAAGCGCTCCGCAGAAATAAGCTCTCTGGGAACGATTTATAAAATCCCTACCACCTAATTTCTTTTAAAAGCGACATTTCCCTAAAACCTTCGTCCTGAAATTTCTCTTTATTTATTTCTGAATCGCTTGACTTTTCTCTCCTCCTTTTTCAAAATTCATTTCTATCCTTTGAGGAGGTTAAAATATGTCAAATAAACTCCATTTTTTTACTTTCTCTCTTGCTATCATTTTCTGTTTCATCATTCTGGGTACAATCTTCTCCGGGTGTGCTGGAGAAAGAAAAAGCCTGGAGCAAGCACTCGAAAGTATTCAAGCAGAAGAGCTCTCGAGGCACGTCCAAATCCTCTCTTCGGATGAATTTGAAGGAAGAGCGCCCTCTTCACCAGGCGAAGAGAAGACTGTCAATTATCTTAAAGAGGAGTTTGAGAAAATCGGCTTAAAACCAGGAAATGGAGAAAGCTTCTTCCAGGAAGTCGAAATGGTGGGAATAGAAGCAGATCCCACAGCAAGGCTCGAGATAAGAACAAAAAAAGTAGTACTCCCCTTTACTTTCGGCACAGATTTCATGGCCTGGACCTTGAGAGTGGTAGAAGAAACATATCTCAAAGACTCAGATATGGTCTTTGTGGGCTATGGCATAGTTGCCCCTGAATATAACTGGAACGATTATGAAGGAATTAACGTCAAGGGAAAAACTGTGGTCATGCTGGTAAATGACCCTGGTTTTGCAAGCCAAGACCCGAATCTTTTCAAGGGAAAAGAAATGACCTACTATGGTCGCTGGACTTATAAATTTGAAGAAGCAGCACGTCAAGGAGCAGAGGGGGCCTTCATCATCCATGAGACAGAACCTGCTGCCTATCCCTGGGAAGTAGTGAAGAATAGCTGGTCGGGAGAGAAATTTAACCTAGAAACAGAAGATAACAACATGTCTCGCTGTGCAGTGGAGGGATGGCTTCATCTTGAGGCCGCAAAAATAATCTTAGAGGCCTCAAAATTGAATTACGAAGAGATAAAGGCACTTGCTACAAAGCCAGGATTCAGGGCAATTCCCCTTGCCTCAAGCGCAACCATAACCCTAAAAAATAGTATCCGTCACTCTAAATCTAAAAACGTAATTGCCGTCTATCCAGGTAAGCATCGTCCCGATGAATATATAATCTACATGGCTCACTGGGATCACTTCGGAAAAGACCCTTCCCTCGAAGGAGACCAAATTTACAATGGAGCCCTCGATAATGCCACAGGCACAGCAGCCTTGATCGAACTCGCAGAGGCCTTCACGAGAATAAAGCCCCGCCCCTCGCGCTCGATTGCCTTTCTATCTGTGACAGGCGAGGAACAGGGACTACTTGGTTCAAGCTACTTCGCCATGAACCCAACTTTTCCTCGCACCAAGATTGTAGCAGTCTTAAACATGGATGCCCTGAATATCTTCGGCAAGACTAAAGACATCGTCGTGATTGGTTACGGTCTTTCAGAGCTGGATGACTACATAGATAGAGCAGCCAAGGAAGTTGGAAGATATGTGAGACCCGACCAGAGACCAGAAAGAGGTTCCTATTATAGATCCGATCATTTTAGCTTCGCTCGAGAAGGAGTTCCTGCCCTTTACATCAGCTCCGGAACAGATAACATCGAACATGGCGAAAAATGGGCAGTGGAACAATGGGAAAAATATTTGATGGAGAAATACCATAAACCATCCGACGAGTTCGACCCAGCTTGGGACCTTTCAGGCGCAATAGATGACCTTCGCCTCATCTTTAAAGTAGGTTATATCCTCAGCAACGAAACAAGCTTTCCTAACTGGAGAGAAGGTGCTGAGTTTAAGGCAAAAAGAGATGCTGAAATGGGAGTGAAAGAAAAATAGTGAAACCAGGATGAAAGAGAGGGTCTTTTTCAAAAACACCAAAGGAGACAGACTCTCTGGAATCATCTCCGACCCAAGCGAAAACAGAGATAAGCCCATCATCCTCCTCTGTCATGGTTTTGCCAGCAATAAAGATGGACGCACAAATCTGCATCTTGAAAAAATCTTAAATCAGGAATCTTTATCAACCTTTCGTTTCGATTTCTTTGGACACGGAGAAAGCGAAGGAAACATCGAGGAATTAACCGTTTCAGAGGCTGTGGATGACATCCAGAATGCGGTCTTCCACTTGAGGGAGAGTGGCTACAAAAAAATAGCCCTCTATGGTTCAAGCTTCGGGGGGATGGCTTCCCTAATTGCTGCCTCTCGAGTTAAGGAGTTTTTCTTGCTGGCTTTAAAATCACCCGTTTCTAATTACAAAGACCTCATTCTCAGGCTCTACAAAAAGGAAGAGATAAAAGAATGGGAAGAAAATGGGTATCTTGAATTAAAAGGAATAGAGGGGAGGAAGATAAAAATAAAATATTTTTTCTTCCAAGACGCATGTCAGAACAACGGCTACAAGGCAGCTAAAAAAGTCTCTATCCCCACCCTCATTGTCCATGGAGACAGGGATGAGATGGTGCCTCTTTATCAAAGCTTGAAAATAGCCTCAATTTTGAAAAACTGTAGACTTGAAGTGATAAATGGGGCAGACCATGGATATTCTGAACCGGAACACTTCGAAAAGATGGTGGGACTAATTTCGAGTTTTATTATCAAGAATGCAATTCTGGTTGAAAGATGAAAGGGTGTAAGCATCTTTCCTTTAGCCCATTCCTTTAACTTCATTTTTATTATTGAAGATAATGAAGCTCTGAAATAAGAAAAGAAATTTTCTATTCGCAAAGAGTAGCTTGAATCAATTCAGACAATTTTCTGCACACGTTCCTGTATTTTTCTTCATTTTGACCGAAAGGATCTTCAATTTCCCAGAGAATAAGCCTCTTCTCTCCGAGAGCATACCTCTTTTTCAAGGTTTCATAGACATAAAGGTCTAAAGCCACTATAAGGTCATAGCGATCCAAATCGAGAGAGGATATGTTCCTTGTGCGATGTGTGGAGATATTGACTCCGAAAGTCTCACGCATGACAGAGATTGCATCAGGTTGAGCTCCGCTGAATGCCGGAGAAATCCCAGCACTTGAGACAACATATTCTTTCCCTAGCATCTTTCTTGCCAGCCCCTCAGCCATCGGACTTCTACAGGTATTCCCGTAGCAGACAAAAAGAATGCTTTTTGTTTCTTTGCTCGACTCTTCTGCTCCCGTGAGGGAAGAAGATTTTTCCGCCTCTAGCTTTTTGCCTCCTTCTTCCATCTTCATCTCATTAATTTCAAGGTGAAGCCAAGTCCTACGAAAGATTCTTAGAGCGAGGAAATAAACCCTTGGGCATAAAGCACATTGGAATCCTTCACTTCCTCTTCAGTCGATTCCAAAAAGGAAATAGTTTCTTTTAGGGTTTTAATCATCGCGCCTTTCTTTTGGGGGAGGTTGCCTTCTATTCCCTTATAGATAACAAAGCCACCCACCCAGAGGTAATTTGTAAGATGGTCACTTGCTAGATAACATGAATCGAGTTCAAGTCCCTCAAGTAAGAGCAGGACTTCCTCCAGCCTTTGCAAAGGAGGGGTCAGCATAAATTCTCCCTTATCCATCAGAGGTTTTAAGGGAGAATCCTGGAGAACAGTCAAAGTTCTGAGCCTTATGAATTCAGGTCTTATGACATTTAAAACCCTTGCTGACTCAAGGGCATGCTCCCTCCAACGGCTGCTCCCTCCTGCGCCGCTCAAGACATAGAGAGATATTTCAAACCCTGCCTCTTTAGCCTTCCGACCTGCCTCACTCAACTCCTCAGGATTCACTCCTTTACCAAGCCTCTTGAGAGTGAGAGCATCACCTGATTCGAAACCGATATGAAGACGATTGAGTCCCGCCTTGCGGGCCTCTTCCAAGAAACTCATTTTCCTCCTATAAATCGTATTCGCCCTTGCATAAGCAGAGATTCTCTGAGCTTCCGGAAAAATTTCTCTTATAAAATTCACTATTTCAGGGAGCTTAGGGTGAACAAGATTATCGCTATCACCAAGGAAAATTGTCCTCGCCTCTTGATAGATTCTTCTCGCCTCTTTCACATCCTTTTTTATCTCTTCTGGAGATTTCATCTGAAACTTGAGGCTCTTATACATGGAACAGAATAAGCATTTATTCCAGGGGCAGCCCCTCGTTATACGAATCAAGGCGCTAAAGGCCTCATTGGGAGGCCTGTAAGGAGGAAAGTCATAGATTATCTGAAAGTTTCTTTCTTTTTCACCAATAGAATTCATTTTTTGCCCTATCTTTATCTCCTTAAAATGAAGTCCTAGCTCCCAAGATAGTTACTTTCGAAAAAAGAAAATTTAACATTGAATTCGAGAACATAGAGAAAAAACTGTGCCTTATGACATGAATGGTGTTTTGCTTTGAGAACCGACCTCCCTTCCTTTATTTTTTTCGGAGCTCACCTCGAATAGAATAAATTTTTTAACATAATGAAAAAGCAGATTCAATACTATTGAATTGAGAAGCTCTTCTCCTTTATCTACCACTCAGAACCCGAGCCGGGAACATCATCAATGCCTTGAACAGTTCTAAAATGGCATTCACGGATATCCCAATAAGTCTGAAAGGAAGAAGGAGGAGCCAGACCAGGGGATAAAGAATAAGAGCTAAAAGAGCCAAGGGCCAGCAGATGACGAGCAAAATTAACCATAAAAAAAATTTTATCATCATTTGTCTCTTTCCAAGGAAGAGAGGCTTGAAATCCTTCCTTTGAATCTCCTTTCCATGACTTTAAATCAAATTAGAGAAACAAATTATTTTGCCTTCTCAAGATTATTCTTTTCTCCCCAGAAGATCGAGAAGGAATGCATACTCCAGTGCAATCTCTCTGTACCTCTTGAACCGACCTGAGACTCCGCTGTGTCCTGCTTCCAGGTTAGTATGGAGGAGAAGAACGTTCCCATCAGTTTTCAACTCTCTCAATTTCGCCACCCATTTTGCTGGCTCCCAATACTGAACCTGGGAATCATGGAAACCAGTGGTAACAAGCATTGCCGGATAATCTTTTCTCTCCACATTATCATAAGGAGAGTAGGAAAGCATATAATCATAATAGGTTTTATCATTTGGATTTCCCCACTCATCATATTCACTGGTAGTAAGCGGAATGCTCGGGTCAAGCATGGTTGTAACCACATCGACAAAGGGAACCGAGGCTACAATCCCCCTGAATAAGTCAGGCCTCATGTTTGCCACCGCACCCATCAACAAGCCACCCGCACTTGCTCCTATGGCAAAAAGTTTTTCGGGATTGGTAAACTTTTCCTTAATCAGAAACTCCGCACAATCTATAAAATCTGAAAAAGTGTTCTTCTTTTTCAGGAGTTTCCCCTCCTCATACCACTGCCTCCCTAATTCCTGCCCTCCTCTTATATGGGCAATCGCATAAATAAAGCCTCGATTGAGAAGACTCAAACGAACAGAGCTGAATGAGGGATCACTGCTATATCCATACGAGCCATATCCATAAAGAAGGAGAGGGTTTGAGCCATTTTTCTCAAGTCCCTTTCTATAGACAAGGGAAATGGGGATTTCCACTCCATCCCTTGCAGGGGCATAGAGTCTTTCGGCATGATAATTTTCAGGATTAAATTCGCCAAGGATTTCTTCCTGTTTGAGAAGCTTCTTTTCTTTCTTTCTCATCTCGAAATCAAAAATTGAATGAGGAGTGGTGAGGGAGCTGTAGCCATAACGCAGAAAACTGGTGTCTAATTCTGGGTTCTTATCGATATAAGCCATGTAGGTTTCTTCTCCAAAATCAAGGTAATAATCAGACTTATCTTCTCTCGAAATCACCCTGAATTTCCTCAAACCTTTTATCCTCTCGTTTAGGACGAGGAAATCGTTGAAAGGCTCAAATCCCTCGAGAAGAACCTCTTCACGATGGGGAATCACTTCAACCCAATTTTCTTTCTTCGTCTCAGTGAGAGGCGTTTCCATCAACCTGAAATTTCTGGCTTTAAAATTGGTGCGGATTAAGAATTTATCTTGGAAATGCTCAACTTCATACTCAAGCTCTCTCTCCCTTGGGTGGAAAACCTTGAATTCTCCCTCAGCCATGTCGGCATCGAGGAAACGATATTCAGAGGAAAGAGTGCTTGTCGAAATTATGAAAAGGAATTTTTTTGATTTAGAATGCGAGACATCAACACTGAAGGTAACATCGCTTTCCTCAAAAACCACCTCATCTTCAGCAGGATTTTTTCCGAGTATATGCTTCATCACCTTGCAGGGGCGAAGAGTATCATCAATCTTGACATAGAAAACTGTCTTGTTGTCGTTTGCCCAGACTGCCTCTCCTGTTGTGTTTAGTATCTCATCAGGAAGAATCTCTCCCTTTTTTAAGTCCTTAAAATGAAGCTTATACTGTCTTCTGCTCACAGTATCCACACCGAAGGCGATGAGGTTATTATTCGGGCTAAGGAAATAACCCGCCACATGAAAGTAAGCATACCCCTCAGCCATCTCATGGACATTGAGGAGAATCTCTTCCTCTTCTTCAAGGCTCGCTTTTTTGCGACAAAAAATCGGATACTCCTTGCCCTCCTCAAATCTCGTGTAATAAAAATAACCTCCCTCTCTATAGGGAACAGATATATCAACTTGTTTAATTCTTCCCACTATTTCTTGATAAATCTTCTCCTGTAAACTATCTGTATGTTTCATAAGGGCCTCTTTGTACGCATTTTCTTCCTTGAGATACTCAATGACTCTGGGGTTATCTCTTTCTTTGAGCCAGTAATAGTTATCTACTCGAGTGTGTCCATGTGCCAAGAGCTTTTTGGGAATCTTTTCAGCAAGAGGAGGTCTCAACGCTGAACCTTCCTCTCTCACCTGCTTGCATTCCGAGGAAGCAAAAACGACGATGAAGACAAAAATAATATCTAAAAAAAGATAAAAATTCCTTCCCTTTAGCCCCATAAAATTTCTCAATTTTTCCTCCTCAAAATGTGATTTTTCTGAAAAGCATTTATCATCCAGGGAGGAAAAAGTCAAACCTGATAAAATAAACATCCCAGAAGTTTCATTTTTCTTCGGATTAAAAAAGACTTCAAAACACACTCTCTGTGGTCAAAAAAATTTTTCTCCCCGATGAGCCTCTTTTTTCTATTTCCTGCCCAAAAGATGAAGAAGAGAAAATAATGGAAAGACTCCATTGAAATCCTCAAGAATAAATTTTCTCATTTCTCTTTAATTGCCTTTGCCGCTTCTCTAAGAGGAGAGACGTCGTCGATAATGTAAATCCCTCTTCCGTGGGTTGCAGCCACAAGGGCATTGTCTCGAGGATGAACCACTAAATCATGGACATAGGTGGTGGGGATATTGTTTGCCAGAAGATCCCATCTTTTTCCTTCATCGATGCTAACATAAACTCCAAGGTCTGTCCCTACATAGAGTATTTTCGGATTTTTAGGGTCTTCTCTGATGACATTAATCGGCCCGCAAGGTATATTAGAAGAAATCGAAATCCAGGTCTTCCCGTAATCTTTTGATTGGTAAAGATAAGCGGCAAAGTCATCATCCCTCTTCCCGTTGAGAGCTAGATAAACAGTTCCTTCTTCAAAAGAAGAAGCAATAATTCTTGATACATGTTTTTTATAGGGAAGTCCCTGAGTTATTTCCGTCCATTCGCTTCCGCCGTTTCGGCTAACATGAACCTTCCCATCATCCGTCCCTACATAGATTACGCCAAACTTGAGAGGTGATTCTGAAATCGAAGTTATGGTTTGAAAAGGTATGGCATAATGAGACTCACCCTGTTCTTCAGGGTTGTTTGAGGTGAGGTCAGGGCTTATCCTTTCCCATGTGTCTCCCCTATCCAAGGAACGGAAAAGATACTGCATTCCGTGATAAAGGATGAAGGGATTATGAGGCGAGAGCATGAAAGGAGCAAGCCACTGTCCTCTCAGGGGCACCTCACCCTCTTTTGCCTTGGGCATGATGCTTACCGTGTGCCATTTTCCGTCTTTAAATTCGGAGCGGATTATTCTCCCGTAGAAGGTCTGGCTGTAAAGAATGTTGGGATTTGTAGGGTCGAGCACGATATAACTTGCCTCTCCTCCTGGGATAGGCACCCATTCCCAGCGAGGATCTCGACCTGGCTTATGAGTGGATGGGCCTTTCCATGAGCCATTATCCTGGATGCTTCCATAGACATTGTATGGATTTGCCATGTCCACAGTCACATTATAAAACTGGACAACTCCCAAGTTTTCGTAATTGATCCATGTTTTGCCTCCATCATAAGATATGTTTATCCCCCCGTCGTTTCCATTTACAAGATGGTTTGAGTCCTCCGGGTCAATCCAGAGAGCATGATGGTCTGCATGAAGACCGGGATACTCGATTAACTCGAAAGTCCTCCCGCCGTCTCCTGACTTTGCCAGCGAAACGCCCATCACATAAATGGTGTTCTCATCGTTCGGGTCAACCCTGATCTGCCCGAAAACCCATCCGTAGGTTCCGCATATCCTCTCCATCATCTCATCCGAAGGACTAACCTTTATCCACGATTCCCCCTTGTTGTCTGAACGATAAACCTCAGCCCCTTTAATAACCGGACCCCTCGGCCTTCCATAAGGGTCTTTCTCACCTTCTTTAGGCACTCGCTTTATCTCATGGTTATCGATGAAAGCATAGATTACATTCGGATTTGACCTTGAGACATCGATCCCAATTCTACCCGTAAATTCATCCGGAGGAAGCCCATTCGTAAGCTTCCTCCATGTTTTTCCCCCATCTTCTGTCTTGAAAATTCCATCACCAGGCTGAGGCACAGGGTCACTCCAGCGTCTCCTGATTCTATTCCACATCGCAGCGTAAAGAGTCTCTTGGTCTGAGGAGTCCATGACAAGGTCTATTGCCCCAGTCTTCTCATTCAGATATAAAATTTTTTCCCATCTCCTCCCTCCATTAACGCTCTTGTACACACCTCGCTCCTCGTTGTAAGTCCATTCATGACCCGAAGCTGCCACATACACAATATCAGGGTCTTGGGGATGGATTATGATTCGCGAGATGGTGTGAGTCCCTTCGAGCCCCATATGCTGCCAGGTCTTCCCTTCATCGCTGGATTTATAAACCCCAGAACCTGCCATTGAGCTTCGAAAAATGTTTGCTTCTCCAGTTCCAACCCAGATTATTTCAGGATTTGAAGGAGCTATCGCTATATCGCCAATCGAAGTAGAGGCTGCATGTTCAAATATGGGCTCCCAAGTCGTCCCTTCATTCACGGTTCTCCACACTCCTCCAGAAGCAGAGGCAGCATAAATCGTGTACTTCATCGCCTTGGGAATAGCAACATCTGTTATTCTTCCACTCATAAGCTCAGGCCCTATCCACCTCCATTTTAGGTCTTTGAAAGGAGAGCTCTGCTTCATCGCCACATGCTCACCATACCACTTGAGACGAAGCTCGGGAGGTGTGGAGTGAATAAATTCCCTCTCCTCACACCAAAGCAAAGTGTTAGAAATGGAAGAAACGACTATGAGGAAAAGGAAGAATTTGCGATAAAGATACAGCAATTTAATCATTCTAAGTCCTCCTCCTAAACTCAAATTATAAGGAAAAATCCAACAATTATTTTACTTTCAAAAAGATTCCTAAACCAGCAAAATTTTTGTTCCCTGCGGATAAAAAAAATTAGGCTTTTTCCCGAAGTTGCTAGCTGAAACTTGACAGAAGCATAAAAGATAGGCTCCAACCATCAAGAACATCAACCTTCAAAAAGAAGGTTGTAGCTCCAATGACGAACCTGAAATTTCGCTCGTCCTGCGATATAAATTACCAAAAAGTGATCTGACACACAATGGCCTTTTGAGAGGTTTGGAGAAAGATAAGGATGTGCATATCAATTCTCTGGTCGAGGTTATTCTCAATGCTCTGGAGGAGAAAGACATAAAGGAATATAACCCGCAGAGGTATCTCAAGCATGGCAGACGAAAGAGAGGGAGGAATTTTTTGATTTCTTTTGGGGAAATCCGCTATCGACTGGCTTAGATATATGATGGGAAGCGGAGTATGATATTTTGCCCCTTGATAAGGAAGTTTTCGATTCTTCCCTATAAGCAGTATCAGGGAGAATTTCGGGAAGCTTCAGTGAGGAAGGTGATTCATCTTTCTTACCGATTGGCGAGTAAGAAGGCTCGAAGAATCAAAGGTTATGACCCCAGTAAAAGCGCCGTCTACACAAAAGAGTGCAGGGGTTAGCTGAAAGTTATCCACAATCGCCGTCCTATAAGCATCGCCCCTTCCAGTTTTTGATGGTGGATGGGAGGGGAGTAAAACATCAGGGGCGAAGCGGAAATTCTCTAGGGAAAGCAGAGATACGATGGGCCTTTGTTTCTGAAAGAGTTGGAAAACGATTTAAGCCAGTAGGATTCTAGATTGGTGAGTAATGGAGCGCTATCCGTAATGATCTGGAAAAGAGCAGGTTCTTTTCTCTGACGGCGGCCCTGGTATTGAGGAGAATCTTCTCTCTTGGGAGATGAGAGAGCAACAATGTACTTAGCATGGGAAGAGAGACCTTCTCTTCATTCTCTATCAGGATGGTTTTAAGAAAGCCAAAGAGGAGCATTTTCGAAAACTCCTGGAAGATATCCTTCTTTTCTGGCTCACAAAAAAGATATTGAGGAGGTTCTCTGCTCGGAGAAAGAGATTGTGATGGATTTGGTGGAAGAGGTCAGGGGAGGGTTTCGATGACTGATTGATGCCCTTTCCTGAGAAATATCCTAAAGCGAGAACCTGCATCAAGGATTTCTCTCGACCTGCCTGTTTGGTGTTTAATTGCTGGCTTGAGTGTAGGGGGTAGATTCCGATGAGGACCAATTTTATTGAGGGTGCTTTTAGTCGAGTGATAAATAGGATGAAAATGATAGGAAAGCGTTGGGGCGACAGAGCTCTTATCAACTGACTCATTATTGCTTTTAGGAAGATTTTCAAACTGGAACTTTGGGATAAACTTTGGGAAGATTATCTCAGAATAAATAAGCAATTGAGCCTCTCAATGGCTAAGGTAGAATACATGGATTTAAAATCACCTTGCAACTTTGGGACAAACCCAAAAATTAAATTGAAAATTGTTGACAAATATTAAAAAAAAATATATTAAAATTCCTAAAGTAAAATTTTTTCTTAAAAAAGAAGCAAAAAGAAGGGAATTTCAGGATAAAAAAAAGAGAGAGCTTGAATATTCGAGAAGGAGGATTTAAATTGAGAAAAAAGATGTTAGGGATTATTTTACTTTTTATTTCTCTTCTCTTCCTGGCTAAAACAAGCGAAGCACAAATAAGAACAGGCACAATAACAGGAACTGTTAAAGATGAAACAGGAGAACTCTTGCCCGGTGCCACTGTGGAACTTTCAGGGGAGAAGCTTTTGGGAGGCATTCGTTCTGCCATAACCGATGAGAAAGGGAAGTTCAGATTTCCCAACCTGATGCCTGGGGAATATGAACTGAAAATATCTCTTGAAGGTTTTCAACCGGCTAAAATAAAGGCGCTCCGGTTGAGTGTGGCAGAAACGGTGACTGTGGATGTAACTTTAAAATTATTTGCCCTTGAGGAAAAAATCGAGGTAACCGCAGAAGCTCCTATTGTTGACATAAAGCAGTCTGGTTTCACCACAACTATCGACTCAAAGCTTTTTGAGAGTTTGCCGACTCGGCGCTTTTCCATATTCGATATTGCCCAACAGGCACCAGGCATCTCTCATTCTGGCAATCTAAAAACCCAGTGGGTCTCGGCGATGGGCTCTGAATCAACCTCCAATACCTTTTACTTTGAAGGTGTAGAGACAACAAGCCCATATAATGCTGGCTCATGGCTATGGGCAAACCCTGACCAGATTGAAGAAATAAACGTGGTCCAGGTTGGGGCGCCAGCTGAGTATGGGAATTTCCAGGGCATGGTTATTAACCTCGTCAGTAAGAGCGGATCCAATGAATTTCACGGCAATCTCAATTTCTATCAACAGTGGGACTGGTTGACAGATAATAATACCCCCTGGGAAGAATTTCCCTATCATCGCGATAAATATTTAGAGCTTACCGGGACTCTCGGAGGCTACTTAAAGAAGGATAGAATCTGGTTCTTTCTGGCCGGGCAACTAATGACCGACAGGGAAACAGGTGTCGGCGCTGATCCTCGTTATCCTGCAAAATATTATCTGGATACCATGTTCGTCAGAGTTGACTGGCAGATTAACAAAAGAAATAAACTCACCTTTGCCAATGACACCAACTGGTATTATTGGGGAGAATCACCTACGGCTACTACCCCCTATGAAGTCACGGGTAGTGAAAAATCTTGGAATCCTCTCCCCAGCCTGACCTGGACTTCAATCCTCAGTAATAAGACTTTTTTTGACCTCAAATATTCTGGATTCTGGGTCACCCTTTACTCTGGAGCCGCGGACGGAGATAAGGTGACACCTTCTCGATACGACTGGTACACAGGAATTCGCTCTGGAAATTATCCCTACTGGGGGGAATGGCCCAGTGGCTCCCATCAGATTCAGGGCACAGTGTCTCATTTTGCTGACGATTTTCTTCAAGGAGATCACGATTTCAAATTTGGAGTAATCTACAATCACAGCTGGTCTTATTGGAAATGGGGATATTGCAGTGGGGTTGTTTATTATGACTGGATGGGTTATCCCTACACAGCTTACATGAGACTCCCTGAAGAATATGGAGGAGTCACCAATAGAATAAGCATCTTTCTCGATGATAGCTGGACGGTAAGTGACCGCTTGACAGTGAACCTGGGTTTCAGGTTTGACCATATTCGAGGCGGATATCCTGAGTTTAATAGATTAGATAGATTCGGCAATCCAACCGGAGATAAGACTGCGGCTAATATGGACCTTATCAAGTGGGACACACTCTCACCCAGAGTGGGAATTGCTTATCAATTGACAGCAGACCGGAAAACAATCCTAAGAGCAAGCTATGGGCGATATTATGACCATATGCTCATTAGAGATTTTGACGATGGATCCCCCTCTAGAACAAGTGTCTACGGATATTACTACAACTGGGATACAGGTGCCTATGATATTCTCTTCTGGTACCGGGACCCACTCGCCAATATTGGAATAGATTCGAACCTGAAGAATCCCTATTCTGACCAATTTTCCATAGGGTTTGAGAGGGAATTATTTCCCACTGTTTCCATCTCTTTAAATGGTGTCTATAAGAAATCTAAGGACAAAATCGCCACTCACAACACGGGAGGAGCATATGAGCTTATAGATTATTACGATGCCTATGGGAACCAGACCATCAAAGTTTACAATCAAATAAATAGTCCTGCTGAAAATTTCTACTTGACCACTAATCCAGGAGACTATTCAGATTACAAGGCTCTTATCATTACTTTTGAAAAACGGCTCTCTCATAACTGGCAGATGAATGCCAATCTAACTCTATCCCGGGCAAGAGACTTCCCCAAAGGGTACAGAGACCCCAATGATAATATCAACATGTATGGAGTCCCGGGCTATTATGACCGAGGGTATCAATTTAAGCTCAATGGAACCTATTTCTTCCCCTACGGAATAAATGTGGGCCTCTTCTTTTCTTATGAACAAGGAAGACCATTCAACCGAACCGTCAGAGTAAGACTCAATCAAGGAAGCAGGAGCATTGCCGCAGAAGAAAGAGGAAGCAAAAGGTATCCTGACCAGATCTTTCTTGACATGAGGCTTGAAAAAGAATTCAGACTCTGGAAGGAGGCCAAATTAAAATTGTTGATCGATGCTTGGAACCTCCTGAACAGGGCAGCCTATAGAGACGTGGTGAGTACTCTGGCGGAAAGCCCGAATTATCTTGTAGGAAGACTATATGACCTACCGCGCAGAGCTCAAATAGGAATAAGGTTTATTTTCTGAAAGAAACACGAAGAGAGGGAAAAAAGCCTAATCTCTCCAAAACATCTTTCATGAGTAAAAATGAAGCCACACCCTGGGCTAAAGCCCAGGGTAGCGGCCCTCTGACATAATCTGGTTATGGCTTTCTTGTCTGATCGCGAATGACATTGAAGTCGATGTCTCGTATGGGCTCCGGTTGTGTATCTGGCCATAACCAGATTATGCTGGATTTGCCTCCACTCCGCCAGCTTTGCTGGCTTCATTCCGTGTGCCATTCATCCCCAGGCTTGAAAGCCTGGGGTTTTCTGGCCTCTTAGATAAAAATCTGGAACTCTTCCCGACAAGTTTAATCACTCACTATAAAGCTAAGAGAAAAAGACTTTAAATAAACTCTTTTAAAGCTTCATTTCATAAATTTTTAATCGTTCTATATAAATTTTAATTCAATTTTATTAGCCTACCTCTTTCACCCTTATTTCCCTCTCCTTCCCAAATTAGCGCTACTTTGTTCTATCTTTCAGAAGAAACAAGCTCTCTCGCTCTTTGGATTTCAGTTCTACATTCCGGGAGAGAAAAAATCTTAAGGAACCTTATCCTTCTTCAATGGAAATTGATTACCAATGCAAAGTTCTTTAATTTCTGGCATTATTTTTCCCTCTTGGGCATCATAATAGTTTTTCTTATCCCGAAATTCCTCAAACTAACTCGACAGAATGAAAAAAAATTTCGTAGAGATTTTTTTAAGTAAGGCAATTTGCATACACTCTCACATATCCTTGACTATGGGGAAATTTCGGGTGTAAAATTCCAGAAAACTTATGAACGCATCTTTAAGTAGTGTTTATTTACAGACAGGTCTTCTACTTTTGTTAATGGTGGTTGCCTATGCCATCGCAAAGTGGAAGAAACTTTCTGTAGAGCTGAGCATTTTTATCTCAGCAGTAGTAGGAGGTCTGGGAGGTGCCATCTCCGGAGTGCTCCCTCTTATTGAGCTACCACGACATCTTGTCGAAGGCTCTTTTACTTATCTGGATGTCATCCTTGTCTTTTCTACTGCCACCATCTTTATGGCCATAGTCAATGAATCAGGAGGAGTGAACTATTTAGTAAGGGGCACGATTAAATACTTTCGACACAGCCGAACACTCGCCCTTTTGTTGTTGATGATAATCATCCTAGTCCCTGGCGCCCTAACGGGAGCGGGAAGCGTATCTTTGCTCGTCGTGGGGGCTCCAGTTGCCCTAGCCTTCAAGCATCTAGGAATCTCACAGAAAAGAGCGGCTTCGATTCTCTTCATTGTGGCAGGCCTGAGTGCCGCAGCACCTCCTGTAAATATTTGGGCCATGATTCTCTGTGCAGGAACAGCCATTCCCTATGTAGGTTTTGAATTACCACTTGGAATTCCTGTTCTTCTTCTGGGTGCTTTCACCGTGCTCATCCTCGGAAGGAAGGAAAAAAGAAACACCAATCCCGAGGAAATTCCAAAAGAAAGTCTCGAGGTCCCGCCAGGAATGAGCTGGTGGAGGATGTGCCTTCCTTTTCTTATCTTTTTCGGCCTGGTGGCTGCAAGCAGAGTATGGCCCTTTGATTTGCCCATACTGGGGCTGCCACTTGAATTTTCAGCCGCAGCCGTAGTTTCATTTTTGGTGAGTCCTAAGAAGATTAATGTCCTCACACTCTCCAGAGAAACCATAAGACGCCTCCTCCCGCTTCTGGCAACAATAGTCGTGGTTGGCATGCTCCAACAAGTGATGACTGCCACTGGAGTGAGGGGACTAATTTCTTTTGGCGTGATAAGCACACCTCTCCTTTTACTCTATGTGGCTTTTGCTCTCATAATTCCTGTATCTGAAGGTGTTCTTACCTATGGGGCAGCTGCCATCATAGGCATCCCTCTCATCTGGTTCCTTGATTCTATTGGTTTGCATGCCACAGTGGCTATCGCAGGTTTAAGCCTTCTCTGGCCCTTGGGGGATGGACTCCCTCCCACAGCCCTCATAGGCAGGTTAAGTGTGATGGTTTCTGAATATAGAGGCACCTACTGGTCCTTCCTCAGAAGCACGTGGCTTCCCTGGATAGTAATATCAGTGGTGGGGATTCTAATGATTGTCTTCAGCGCTCGGCTTGAGTTCTTGGTGAGATGGAGTATGTAGATGATTATTAGAGGAGAAGGTCAATGTCTCTGATAATGATTATTTATCTCATCATTTCTGCCTACATTTCGGCAATGCTCATCTGGAATTTCCTGAGAGAAAAAGAGAGCGTGGATAGGATGATTCTCTATTTACTCGTGCTCATCCCTCTTTTGCTCAGGATTTTAAAGATTAAATAGGGAAGGGAAAAGATGTCTTATTTGTGGAAAATTAAACTGGCGATAGTTTCAGGCATAATCCTGTTGATGGCAATTTCAAGTTACCAGCTTTACCGGCATCGGCATTTCAAACTCGCCATAGTAGCCGGACCGGGTGTTACCCGAGTCACCATGCTCAGCGCCTTCTCCCCTCAGCTGAAGGGCACCTCAGCCGATACTTATGTCTTCTTTTTGGAGGGAAAAGAAAAAGGGGGAAAGGCTCTTCTCATCTCAAACACCCATGCGAATGAGCCTGCAGGTTTACTAAGCTCGCTCATTTTCCTGGAAAATGCGATTCTCGAAAAAGGAACCCTGATCATCATCCCTCAATTTAACTACAGCGCAAGCCGCACCACAAGACCTGGCGATGGCTACCCACTCTATTTTGAAATCAAGACTGACTGGGGGAAGAAAAAATTCAGGATGGGAAATAGAGAAGCCTCGCCGCTTGACCAGTGGCCTGATCCTGATGTCTACATCCATTACCCTGAGCGTCAGCTCCTCTCCTTCATCGATATCAGGAATACCAACAGGACCTGGCCAGGTAGAGACAAAGGCCCACTGATGGAAAGAGTGACCTTCGGTGCCATGGAAATAATGAGGAAGGAGGAAGTAGATATCGCTCTTGACCTTCACGGAGCTGAAACAATGTTCCCTGTGACTAACTGTATCGTTGCTCCGGAGAAATCTATGCGCATCGCGACCATGGCTTCTTTGACCGTTAAGGCAAGAGAAGGCTTCGAAAACCATGTTGAGCCCTCTCCCTCTGGTTTTAGAGGGCTCTCCCATCGAGAGATTGGCGATTACTCAAATACGCTTCCTTTCCTTCTTGAAGCACCTATTCCTTTCCTCGACCAACCCACAGGAGCAAAAACAGAGAGCCTCCTTTTGGAAGGAAAAGACCCCTTCCTTCTTAGCCTTGCCCGAAAAGGAAAACTCTTCGTTCCTTACGATGAAAATGGATGGCCAATGGAAAAAAGAGTGGGACAACATTGCTCTGTCATTCTGGAGATTGTTGAGCAGTATTCAATGAAATATCCGGAGCGTGGAATCAAAATTAAAAATGTCCCTCGCTATGCAGAAATCCTCAGAAATGGCATCGGGCATTATTATAAAAATCCTTATAATGTCGATAGGAAAAATATATTTTATAATTAATTCCAGCTTCCTTGTTTTTCATATCCTGATTTATCGCTGAAAATATGAATAACCGATTAACTTCTTAAGGGAAGCGTAAGCTTTGAAACGAAAAAATTTATCTACTTTTTATTTTTTAAGCATCTTTAATAATAATGATTAAGAAGGAGGAAAACAATTCAAAGCCAGATTAAGAGGATGAAAAATTCGTCTCGTAGACAAAGCAAGCTATTATTCTTATAATCAAAACTTCTTAGATAAAAAAATTTAGAAAATGCTGCGGCTCAAAAAAAACTTCAGGAAGGAAAAAAAGCAATCTCTTTAAATCTTAAAAGAAGAGAAAATTTGCCTCATTTTCGTTTATAGGATAAAATCTTTTCTCAATGAAAATTGAAGTGATCTTATTAACCAAGAGGAAAAAGAAGAAAAAATATGGAGAAAATCATTAAAATAAGCCATCATATATATGAGGAGTAAAAATGGAAAAACAAAAAAAAATCTTAATCATCGACGATGACCCTGATTTTTTGGATGCGGTAACTCCAATCCTTGAATCCGCACTCTACAAGACAGTCACCGCTACAAACCCCAAGGAGGGAAAGGAAAAAATCTTCAAGGAAAAGCCAGACCTCATCCTGCTCGACATCATGATGGACAGTCTATTTGATGGATTCTCTCTCTGCCATGCGATAAAAACATCAAAAGAATTCAAAGATTTCAAAGACACACCCATCATCTTCGTTTCTGCTGTAAAAGAAATGACTGGCTCGAGATTCGAATTCAAGGGAAGTGAGCAGGGAATGGTGGGCCCTGACGATTACATCGACAAGCCTATCAAACCAGCCGACTTGCTGGCGCGCATAGAAAAACTTTTAAAGAAGTGAAAAAAGACTTTTCCCGAGCGCAAGAGCTGCGAAATATTCAAGCGGAAAGATACTTATTTCTTGATTAAAGTAATCTTCTCTGAAAGCTTAAGTTAAATAAAAAAGATCTTAAAAAGGAGAGGAATCAATGCTGAAAAAATCAAGTGGTTTTTTCCTTTCAATCCTATCTTTCTTTTTGCTCCTTTATTTAACTCAGGGAGTAAAGGCTCAGCAAGCAGAAATCCCCAAGGCAAAACTTCCGGTCCTAAGCACCTCTGCAGGCCAAAGCCCTGATGTCACTACCCTCAACATCATCCTTGAAGAGGCTGGCATCGGATATGACTATTGCGATGTGCCAACTGTGGAAATGCTGAAAGAAGGGGTGGGACTGGGAGGCAGAGAATCTGCCCCCGGGTTTCATGTAGAAATTCACACAGACTTAGAAAAGTTCCCCTTAAAAACTCCTTACCAGACAATCATCTTTGCCATTGGCGCCAGCCTAAAAGGAATGGGTGCTTCAGGATTAACAGTTGACAGCGAAGAAGCACGCCTGAGAAAAATCGTAGAGTATTGCAAGCAGAATCAAATATTCATCATCGCCGTCCACGTGGGTGGAGCCTCAAAGCGCGGAGCACCTGGGAGCGACAACGAAAGGATGATAGATGCAGTAGCTCCTTTTTCCAACTATCTCATCGTCACCCGAGACTCAAACAAAGATGGAAGATTCGACACAATCTCTAAAGAAAAGGGAATCCCCCTCACTCAAGTGGATTATGCCCTTGAACTTGTGGAAATCTTCAAAAACATTTTCCAATAAGAGTCTCTTTCCTTTATCTTTTAAGCACCCCGAGGATTAGAGAAGAGGGATAAGTAGAGGAGCGGTAGACCTTCTGAGTTGCCTTTATAAAATCTGATGGTCGAGCGTGATAAATATCCACAAATTTCTGCGGATTTCGGTCATAAACAGGAAACCAGCTGCTCTGGATTTGAACCATGATTCTATGCCCCTTGAGAAAAGTATGATAGCGGTCTCTTAAGTCAAATTCGATTTTTGTTATTTCTCCAGGCACCATAGGCTCTGGATAAACAAAGCTATGACGAAATTTTCCCCTCATTATCTCCCCTGCCAGAAGCATCTGGAAATCTCCCATCGGAATCTTGCAGTATTTGCTCTGAGGGGCTCGACCAGGATACACATCGATCAGTTTCACCACCCAATCTGAATCTGTACCGCTTGTAGAGACAAAAAGAGAGGCAATGATCGGCCCTGCAATTGTAACCTCCTCTTCGAGTGGTTGGGTTTCATAGACCAGGACATCGGGACGAGTGGCAGCGAATCTCTGATCTTCTATCATCCATAAGTGACCTTGAGTAGTTCGAATTTCAGGAGAAAAAGGCACTGGCTTTTGAGGGTCACTCAGATAGCAATCAAAGGCTTCTTCACCCTCTTCTAGAGGTGGTTCGAATGAAAGCCTTCCTCCCTCACGAAGATAAAGACGGGTTTCGACCAGACCCGGAGGAGGCCACCTATCATGTTTCATCCAGACATTTCTTCCCGTCTCAAAAACAACAGCTTCAGGAGATGACCATTCTCCTTTATCTTTAAGATAATAGCTGAAAAACGGGTATTGAATCTCCTTTTGAAAATACCTTGAAGTCTTAGAGCCAAAATCCACGCACCCCAGCGAATCTCCTTCCATGCTGTACCATCCTCCATGAAGCCATGGCCCGACGACAAGAGTGCTTTTATTTTCAGGATTCTCTTTTTCAAGGGTGTAATAGATCGACATCGGCCCATAAAAATCCTCGGCGTCAAACCATCCAGCCACATTCAGCACGGGATGTTTAATATTCTTCAGATACTGCAAAACATTCTGGCGCTTCCAGTATTCGTCATATACTCCGTGTTCCATGAATTCATTCCAGGCAGGGACCTCATCGTGAAAAAAGAGCTCATTTACCCTCGAGACAGGACCAATTTCAAGGAAAAATTTGTATCCCCAGGGAGTGCCGTAGTCAAATGGCTCCAATCCTCTTTCCGACTGTTCCTTGCGAATCCTCCCTGCCATCGAAAGCCAGGAGAAGGCGTACATCAATCGGAACGCACCATTATGATGCCAGTCGTCGCCGATGAACATATCAGAGGGGGAGGCTTGAGGGGAGGAAGCTTTCAGTGCAGGATGGGCGTCAATCATTCCCATCACCGTCTGCCAGCCTGAATAAGAAATTCCCCACTGTCCTACCCTTCCGTTATGATTGGGAATATTTCTGAGCAACCATTCAATCGTATCGTAATTATCCGTGCTTTCATCCACATCTTTCAGACTCCTTCTTTCAAGCACAGGTGGCTTCATCACCTCAAACTCTCCCTCCGATTTGAACTTGCCCCTCACGTCCTGAAAGACAAAAATATATCCATCATGGTCAAATTCCTGAGAAGGACCGAGTTGTTTTCGGAAATTGTTTACTCCATAGGGAGCAACTGAATATGGCGTGCGATAGAGAAGAAGAGGATATTTCTGAGTCTTATCCTTGGGAGAATAGACAATGGTAAAAAGTTTCACCCCGTCTCTCATGGGAATCATGTACTCAGCCTTCTCGTAATGGGCTTTAACATCAAACTCTCCCTCCTCCTCTTTAATCCCTTTAAGACTCAAAAAAATAAGCAGAATGAAAGGGAGAAGGAAAAACCAGAGCTTATAAGCTTTGCTTCTCTTTAACATCAAACCCTCCTTCTTAAAAGTCAAATTTCTTCAGCTCATCGCACTCTTTTCTTTTCTTTTTTAGCCGGGAGTACTAATCCATGTCCTCGTGGAAAAAGGCCAGGGATAGTAACAGGAAGTTTACCTTTTAGTTCAATCTCTCCGAAAAGGGCTGCAGCCACCTTCTCCTGCGCTTGGGAAGACCAGGCATAGGCACAGAGATAACAGGGAATTTCAGGGAAATGTTTTAAAAAATACGGGCTCCCGAAAGACACACCGATGACTGGCTTACCGAGGGAAATAATCCTCTTTACTAATTCGGCATGCTCTTCGATTAGGTCGATACTTCCTTTCCGGGCTTTCCGCAAAGAAAAGAGCCCAACCACGACTGCATCGCATCCTTCTAAATTCAGGAGAGCCTCGGTGAAAAATTCCTGCGCCGTGTCGAAATCGGCAAAAAAGGTGAATGCGCCTGGAGACCTCTTCATTATCTCCTCTGCCAAAGTCTTCCCTGCCTCATAGCCTCCTCTATCGCTGCTCAGAGAGAGGACTGCTAACTTCTGAGCGTGAGCAGAAAGAGGGATAAGCCCGCCCTCATTTTTAACTAAGGTAAGCGAATCTTCGAACATCCTCGAGGCAAGCCTTAAGTGTTCCTTCTTGCCAATCATTTTAGAAAGATTTCTTGAGTCAATCACCTTCTTCATGTCCAAGCCAAGATTCGCCTTCACCTCAAGAATTCTTCTTACTGAGGAATTGATTCTTGCCTCAGAAATTCTTCCCTCTTCAAGCGCGGCAAGCAAACGGCGGATGACTCTTTCCGGAGAAGGGGGAAGGAGAATCATGTCCACTCCGGCCTCAACAGCCCTGAGCGCTGCCTCCTCGGGTTCAAATAAATTCGTGATCCCTCCCATATCCATGGCATCCGTGACAATCAACCCCTTGAATCCGAGTTCCCTCCTCAACAAATCAGTCATTATCCTTGAAGAAAGAGTTGCGGGAAGGCCAGGCGTGGGTTCAAGAGCAGGAACCCAGAGATGTGAGCTCATCACCACCTGAACCCCGGCCTCGATGGCTTTCTTGAAAGGATATAATTCCACTTTTTCGAGCCTCTCTCGATCTCCCTCAATTACGGGAAGCTCAAGATGGGAATCTAGATTTGTATCCCCGTGACCCGGGAAATGTTTTGCCGTCGTGAGTAAACCGTAATCGGAGCAACCTCTAATAAATGCCACCCCTAAACGAGTCACTTCTTCAGGTTGCTCCCCGAAAGAGCGGATGTTGATAATCGGATTTTCAGGATTAATGTTGACATCCACGACCGGAGCGAAAGCGAGATGAATACCGATGGCCCTTGCTTCCAGGGCTGTCGCCTTTCCCATTAAATATGCCTCCTCTTCTTTTCCTATGGCTCCGATTGCCATAAGAGGCGGAAATTGAGTTGCACCCTCAACTTGAGTGCCAAGCCCAAACTCAAGGTCTGAGGCGATTAAAAGAGGAATCTTGGCCATTTCTTGAAAGGAATTGATGAGAAAGGCAGTCTCAAAAACATTTCCACCAAAAAGAATCAAGCCACCTATCTTAAATTCTTTCACCAGCCTCCAAATCCTCCTGAATTCTTCGCTCTCCTCATTCATAAAATATCCGGAGAATGAGCAGACTATCATCTGTCCAATCTTTTCCTCAGCGCTCATTCTTCCCAGGGTCTTCTCCACCCACTTTCCAGATGAAGGCTTGAGAATTGTTCTCTCTTTGATTCTTAGACAATCTGTGAAAAATAAAATCACGATTAACACCAAGAAGAGAGAGAAACTCCTTCTCGGATTTTCTCTTGAAATCAACTCGAAAAATTTGTGCTCGAAAAGAAAGCTCATCTCACAATGTAACGCAGAATGAAAAGCGCTGAAAAAAGATAAATTAGCCAGTGGACCTCTTTCCCCTTTCCGGTTATAAATTTCAGAAGGCTGTAGGATATGAAACCGAAGGCAATTCCTTCGGTAATACTTACTGTTAAAGGCATTATGGCTATAGTCAAGAAAGCCGGAAGAGCCTCGGTTAACTCCTCCCATTTTATGTAGCTCACACAGCGCATCATCAGATAGCCAACGATAATCAAGGGAGGGGCGATGACAGGATGAAGGGATGTGCCGAGGTAAACGTATTCACCGCCTATCATCTCAGCTAGAGGGCTGAAAAAAAGGGCGACCACAAAAAGTAAGGAAGTGCAAACGTTTGCCAGTCCTGTTCTTGCACCCTGAGCAATGCCTGTTGCGCTTTCAATGTAGGAAGTGACAGTGGATGTGCCGAGAAGAGTTCCTCCCACTGTTCCCAGCGCATCAGAGAGCATCGCTCGATTGGCGCGGGGAAGTTTGCCTTCTTTTATAAAACCCGCAGGTTCACTCACTCCAATCAGGGTGCCCACTGTATCAAAAAGGTCCAGAAAAAAGAAAACGAAGACTACGGTCACTAGTCCTGTTTTGAAGGCGCCGATTATATCGAGCTTAAAAAGAGTGGCCTCAATGCTTGGAGGAGAAGAGATTATTCCCTTATATTTAACTACACCCAGGGGAATCCCAAGAATAGCCGTGACTAAAATTCCAATCAGGATAGAGCCATGAACTCTTAAAGCCATGAGCACTGAAGTTACCACAACGCCTGCAATTACGAGCAGTACAGGTTTGCTAGTTAAATCTCCGAGTCCGATTAAGACTCCTGGGGTATCTACCACAATGCCTCCGTACTCAAGTCCGATGAGGGCAATCAAAAGACCTATTCCCACTGCAATGGCATGCTTAAGAGAATCAGGCACAGCAGCCACAAGCTTTCCCCATGCTCTTAGGAGAGAAAAGATAACAAATACTACTCCAGAGATGAAATTTGCGCCAAGTGCAACTTGCCAAGAATAGCCCATAGTCCCGCAGACTATCACCGCAAAGAAGATGTTGTGTCCCATGGCAGGAGCCAAAGCAATAGGATATTTAGCCAAGAGTCCCATGAGAAGGGTTGCAAAGGCACTCGAAATACAGGTGGCAAACATCACCGCCCCTTTCTCCATTCCTGTAATAGAAAGGATAGCGGGCTGAACAAAGATGATATAAGACATGGTCATGAAGGTCGTTACCCCTCCCAGAATCTCCCTTCTCACCGTGGTCTTGTTCTCTTTGAGGGCGAAGAACCTGTCTAAAAAATCCTTCATCCTTCCCCTCTCATTCATCGAACTTAATCAAGGAGAAAACATCCACTTCAGGATGGGCTTTTCGAATAGATTCTACTCCCCTCAGAAAAGTCAGCTCCACAACTGAAGCAAAACCAACCACAACTCCCCCTAATTTTTTAACAAGGTCGATAGAACTTATTGAGGAAGAACCTGTGGCGATTAAATCATCGATGATTATGACCCTCTGACCAGGAGAGACACTATCACAATGCATTTCGAAATATTCAACTGCATACTCATTGGGAGCTCTGACACAAACGGTCTGCCGGGGTAACTTTCCTTTCTTGCGAATTATGATTATTCCCAGTTTCAGGCGATGTGCAACGGGTGAAGCGAAGAGATACCCGCGTGATTCAATTCCTGCTACAACTTGAGGCTTTTTAGGTCTTGCCCAGGTGACAATCTTGTCTATCACATAATTGTAGCAAGATGCATCCTGCAGAAGCGGGGTTATATCTTTGAATCCTATTCCAGGTTTAGGAAAATCCTTGACTTCACAAATCTTTTCTTTAGCCCGTGAAATCATTTTTTTGATACCTCATTTAAGATGAGCTGATTTAATTTAAAGACAAAATAGATTCCTTTGTCAACGCTATATCCTCATCCCTCTAAAATAATCTCCCTTCTTTTCTTTTCAATATCTTCTTTCCTAATTTCCTCATCTAGCCAAGAAATTTGTCTCTTGCCTTTTCGCCTGCTATAATTCGGATGAAATTTGAGGCCATGAAAAAAATAGACTGGAGTCTTTATTTAATCGCAGACGTCGAAGCGGTAAAAGAGAGAAACATGCTCTCTTTAATCAAGGAAGCTACAGAAGGTGGGGTAAGCGTAGTTCAGCTTAGGGCTAAAAAATTGAACACACTTGAATTCTTGGAAATTTCCCTAAACCTTCGGCAGTTTCTGAAACAAAGAAAAATCCCCTTCATCATCAACGACCGCCTAGATATTGCCCTTGCCATTGAGGCAGATGGAGTTCATCTCGGCCCCAAAGACCTCCCTCTTCGCTATGCGAGAAAGCTAATGGGAGAGGGAAAAATTATAGGAGCATCTGTAAACTATCTCGAGGAGGCAATAAAAGCAGAACAAGAAGGAGCAGATTACCTTGGAGTGGGACCAATCTACTTCACCCCAACCAAGGAAGACCTGAGGCCTGTCCTGGGAGTGGAGGGCTTGATAAAGATAAGGGAAAGGGTAAAGCTCCCCATCATTGCCATTGGAGGAATAAACAAACAAAATGCCCCTCAGGTAATCTCGAAAGGTGCAGATGGAGTAGCTGTCATCTCAGCCATCTTGGCTTCAGAAGACATAAGGAAGGCAGCAAAGGAACTTCTTGATGCCATCCTTAGGGCAAAGAAGACTCAACCCTGAGATTCTGTTTTTTTTCTTCGCTTAGAAATTTAAAAAAGAAAAAAACCGAAACGGAGAGCAAAAAGCAAGGTAAGATTCATTTCTTATTTATTTCATTCTCAATCTATCAATTTGCTTCCTAGTTCCTTCACAAGTTGAGGGGGAAATTTCTATCTTCCTTCTTCGCTCACTTTCTACCTTTATTATCACCCGCAGGGCATCATAATAATTTTTAATCTTCTCTGCCCATTCGATGATGATTAGGCCCTGGCCAATATACTCTTCCCAGCCAAGGTCTCTGATCTCTTGCTCACTTTCTAATCTATAGAGGTCTATGTGAAAGACGGGGTATCTTCCTTCATAGATATTTACGAGGGTAAAGGAGGGGCTACAGACGCGGTTAACATCTCTTACCCCTGAACCGGCGGCAATCCCTTTGGCAAACACAGTCTTTCCTGACCCCAATTCTCCGATGAGAAATACAACTTCGCTTCCTGAAAATCCTTTTGCTAATTTCTTGGCAAGTAAAAATGTCTCTCTCTCAGAGAAGGTTATGTAGGTCATTGATTTAGGTGGTTTTTTCCTCTTTATTTCCACTGAAAAAGCCTCTCAGAATTTTCAAGACTCAATTTCAGGTCAACACTCGAGCCTCACCCATTTAGGCTAAGACTCTTAATCGCAGAAGGAAGAAACGTGATTATGTTACCTGCTGTGAGTGGCTTCTCTCCAATTCTTTCTGCGGCCAAATCTCCACTCAGCCCATGGATATACACAGCGGCAAGCACCGACTCCAGAAAGTCTCCTCCCTGCATAATCATAGAAGCAATCATCCCGCTCAAGACATCGCCCGAACCTGCTGTAGCCATCCCAGGATTTCCTGTGGGATTGATATAAACCTTCCCTTCTGGAGTTGCAGTCAAAGTTCTATAACCCTTAAGCACGACATACAGTCCATAATCTTCAGCAAATTTGGGAAGGACCTCAAGTCTTTTGTCGAGAACTTCTTTAGTCGGTACATTCAGGAGTCTGGCGAATTCACCAGGATGAGGGGTAAGAACAGATGGTTGGGGCAAATTCCTAAGAAGAGAAGGTTTTCTAGAAAGGATATTAAGAGCATCGGCATCCAGGACAGAAGGAATCTTAATCTCGGAGACGAGACTCAAGACAAGTTCTTGTGTGGAAGGATGAGTGGAAATCCCAGGTCCGATCATCAGAGCATTTTTCCCTTCTAATAATTCAAGAATCTTTGCTCTTGCCTCTTTTGCCAGAGTCCCTTCTTCTGTTTCCGCAAGGGGCTCTGTCATCAATTCCATCATTGATTTAGCCACTATGGGTAAACAGCTCGCCGGTGTGCCAACCGTCACCAATCCCGCGCCCATTTTTAAAGCTGCCTTCCCTGCCATGATTGCAGCCCCTGTCTTTCCCAAGGAACCGGAAATAATAAGAAGATGCCCGTAGCTGCCCTTATGAGTATCTTTTTTACGCTTTGCAAAATAGGGAAGGATTTTCTTTTTCTCTACGAGCTCAAGCTTGAGCTTCTCATCTTCAAGAAGAAAAGGGGGGATTCCTATATCCCCAACAACTAGCTCTCCCATGAAATCTTCTGCAGGAGGAAAGATATGAGCTATCTTAGGCGCAGCGAGGGTAACTGTCAGGTCTGCTTTAAGACAAGGACCGATGACCTGGAAGGTATCAGCGGAAAGACCTGAGGGGATATCGATTGCCACTTTATATGCCGAAGAAGTGTTTATTTCCCTTATGGCTTCTTCGTAGAGCCCTCCTACGGCCATGGAAAGCCCTGTGCCGAATATGGCGTCAACAACAATGTCTGCTCGAAAAATCTTCTGCTTATGATTCTTCAATTGGAATGAAGACTTTATCTCAGCTATTTTAATTCCCATCTTTTCGGCTATTCGTAGGTTTAAGGCAGCATCTCCTTTTATCTCATTCTTTGAGGCAAGGAGTAAGACTTCGACTTCACATCCTGAGTTCGAAAGATGTCGGGCAACGACAAGACCATCTCCTCCATTATTTCCCTTACCTGCCACTATCACAATCTTTTTCTTCTTAAGGTCAGGATACCTCTTCTTTATTTCCTCGAAAACTCGAAGCCCGGCATTCTCCATTAAGATTGGCCCGATGATTCCAATCTCTTCAATCGCCTTCCTGTCGATTTCTCTCATTTCTCTTGAGCTCAAGACTTTCATCTTCATCCCTCATCCTTAAACAAAATCATCTTTCTAGCCTAGAAGATTTTATCTAAAAGGATTGTTTTATACAAATTAGAAGATTCTTAAAGCCAAAACTCAACAGGAGACTTTCTGATTTTGCACTTCTTAACCAAGAAACAAATGAGGTTGACTTAATAATCTCTACTCTATAAGATTCCCTTTAAGAGAAAATGAGAGCCACTTTATTTATACTTCATGAAGTCAAAGTAAACTTAGAGGACTAGATTTCACCTCATCGAAAAGGATTGAGAGAAGATGAGCCTTCTTTCGAGCTTCCTGATCATATTGCTTGGCTATCTTCTCGGTTCTATATCTCCAAGTTACATCCTGGGTCGAGTGCTTAAGAAAATAGATATTCGCCAGATTGGTACAAGGAATGCAGGGACGGTTAACGCTTATAGGATGCTAGGACTCTGGCCTGCTCTGATTACCGGAATTTTCGACTGCGCTAAAGGTCTCTTTGCCATGCATGTTGCTAAACTTTCTGGATTTTCTCCAACTCTCGTGTACTCCGCTGGGTTTGCCGCCATTGGAGGTCACGTATTCCCATTTTATCTTGGCTTCAGAGGAGGCCAGGGAGTAGCAACCGCAACCGGAATGTTGCTCTATTATCTTTTTCTCTTTCTCAAGAACGCATGGCTTCCTCTAGATTCACTTCTTCTCCTTGCCTTCTGCGTCCTCTCCTTTACTTTAATATCCAAAAAGGGTGAAATTGTAGGCTCTGTAGTACTTCCCATCCTTGGGATATTCATCCTTGTCCTCTCCCCTCCCCAGAGCTACAGAGTTCACATTCTGATTATCATTGCTTATATTCTATTAATAAATGTAATTAACATTCGTAAAGAAAAAATCCTTCAACTCTCCTCACCCCAGGCAAAAAAAGAAATAAACTGGAGACTTTATCTAAGACCTTTTGCTGTAATCCTGCTCATAAACTACCTTAGCAGCGATAAGAAAGATACTTTAACCCTAATCGGAGTCATTGCCCTCTTATTCCTTACCCTCGACCTCGCTCGGCTTCTCTCAAGAAGAGTCAATGTCTTCTTCTTCGACAAGTTGAGGTCAATTTATAAAGAGAAAGAATATAAAAAGTTTTCTTCAATCACCATCTTTCTCTTTGCCTGTTTTATAACCGTGTTAATCTTTGAAAAAGAAATAGCCCTACTCGCTGTTTCTTATCTTATCTTTGGCGACTTCTTCAGTAAATTCTTCGGAATTCAATTCGGAAGGAGGAAGCTCTTTGAGAAGACTCTCGAAGGTAGCCTGGCTCACTTCAACGGCTGTCTCATCTCTGGTTATCTTTTCTGTTCACTCATTTCCTTCCCTCTTCCCATACACCTCCTGGGAGCTCTTGTTGCTTCCCTCTCAGAGGCATTGCCTCTGAACGTTAACGATAACTTCAGTGTCCCGCTTCTCAGCGCATCGAGCATGTATGTCTTCCATCTTTTTTAATATAAAAAACGTTACTCTCTTTTGTTTATCGCTGCAAAACTCAGGCTCAAATGACTCTAGTATTCAAGTTTAAACCTTAATCCTTAAACAGTTTTTAAATCTTCAATAAGAACAAACCCTTTCTATCTAGGAAATCCTCTAAAAAAAATAAGCCACACCCTGGGCTAAAGCCCAGGGTATCGGCCCTCTGACATAATCTGGTTATGGCTTTCTTGTCTGATCGCGAATGTACTTTTTAACAATCTCTTCA
>Ga0129301_1000197_pt1 | contig 31894 bp, 20 predicted proteins | sample ConPoolayeHmetaG_FD_94489 | JGI IMG/M metagenome (GOLD analysis project Ga0129301, IMG submission 94489) | Hot spring microbial mat communities from California, USA to study Microbial Dark Matter (Phase II) - Cone Pool mat layer H metaG ...
GATGACATATTCCATAAATTCGTTCGTATTATTCCCCTTAAAGGCATAGATAGATTTATCCCGGCAATTGACCAGTGAACCGCCGCCTTTAATCGGTATATTTTTCTCCCCAGAGCGCACCGGAGCCTTTATCACCCAGGCATAAGGGGTAAGTGGCTCAACGATGAAATCATTCGTTTTCCAATTGTTTCCTGGATTTTCATCCCCAGCCAAGGCGACCGAACACTTAGCGGTATAATTTCCCGGAGTGGTGAAGACGAGCCCAGGAAACTCTAAAATCATTGTATCCTGAGGTAAAAGAGTGGTATCCAAACTCCGAGAATAGATAAATTCAGCACCCCGATAAACCTTAAAGGAGACGGTAAATCGGTGATTGGTGCCGCCGTAGTTAATTACCCTGACCTTTGGCCTTGCTGAGGAATAGGGGAGAAGGGCACCGGTTGGAGAAATAAGCGAATCTATCCCCACATCATTTATCTGATAATATTTCACAATTGCGATATCACCACCATAAAAATTGCCGGCAAGATAAATCTGACCCAAGTTATCCAGGACAATCCCGGTCAAGTTATCGGCGCCAGCGCTTGAATATCGTTTTGCCCAATTTTCTTTTCCGGTTGAGTCATATTTCACCACTAAGAAATCAAAATCCCCGCCCGGCGAATAACTATTCCCCGCAACATAAATATTGCCCTGATTATCAAGGCTTAATCCCCGGGCACAATCTTTTGAATTGGGCGGGTTGTTATAGTAAGAGTGCCATTTCTTATTTCCGTTCAAATCGTATTTCACTGTCAGGTAATCATCACCGCTGGCATCCCTCTTTGAACATCCGGCAATATAAATATTTCCGGCCGGGTTTAAGACAATCCCGGTTGGCCAATCGTCGCCGTTGTCCGGTGCTGTATTAAAATGCCTCACCCAGAAGGTATCGCCGTTTGGTGCGTAATATTTTATTGTCGTCACATCTAAATCACCCGTGCCTCTTTCGGTATAACCCACTACCAGAAGATTTCCCGATGGGTCAAGTTTTAGGAAGAGGGGCTTATCTTCACCGTTGGCAACCCGGCCATATCTTTTTGTCCACAAGGTCTCGCCAACCGAATTATACTTGACCGTAAGGAAATCCTCTTGGTTATCATAGAAGATAAATCCGGTAACATAGACATTTCCGTACTCGTCAACAGCAATTGCCGTTGCACTATCCTTATCATTGAACTTACTATTGTAGTATCGTGCCCAGAGGGTTTCACCCTGTGGATTATATTTAATAGTCAGATAATCAAAATCCTTTTCCGCTCGATAACTCATTCCCGTAACGTAGACATTCCCGTAATCGTCAACGACGATTGCTGATGGGTAATCAAAGGAATCGCCGGCAAAGCGTCTGACCCATTGAGTATCCAGAGAACTATTATATTTTATAACGAGAAAATCAGCGAATGAACTTGCCCCTTTACTCCAACCGGTCACATAAACAAATCCTTGGGCATCAATGGTCATTGCCGTTATCCTTTCTGAATCATCAACGCCTGGATTATTAAAAAATGCGCTGTCAATAAGATTTCCATTAGGAGAATACTTTAATAGTAAAAAATCTTCTTTGGTTTCATTCCGCTCAATCCAACCGCCGATATAAAGATTACCCAAATTATCCGACTTAAAGACCGATGAATAGCAAGGAGTGCCGCTATTATAGATTCGCACCCAAGAGGTATCTATCTGAGCAAAAAGAAAACAAAGAGAAGATAAGAAGAGGAGAAGAGATCTCTTTTTCATAATACCTCCCTTATTTTCAGCCTTTCGATATTATTATACCCAATAGTTCCAAAAAATCAAGACCGCGCTGTGGGCAAGCGAATAATTTACATTGTGGGTTTCCGTGAAAAAGTCTTACGACTTAATTCCATCTGCACCTTAACCTCATTGGAGTTAATCCATAAAGATTTTACCGTCTTCTGCCTACTGTTTTAACATCACCATCTTCTTTGTAATCCGGAATTCATTCGCTTCCAGACGATAGAAATACACACCGTGGCTCACCTTTCTTCCTGTATCATCACATCCGTTCCAGATTATCCGATAGAATCCGGCTTTTTCGCTCCCGGCTTTTAATATACGAACAATAATGCCTGATGAATTATAGACCAATAATCTTACCGGACAATCTTTAGGAAGGGCGTATTGAATGAGTGTTTGAGAGATAAAGGGATTGGGGAAAGATGTTAAGGTAAAAACCTTTGGTAAATTATAAGACTCAATAACCTTTACCGGTGGGGAGACGACTTTTACCGAATCCCGAACCGAGTTATTTGCTGGATTTATGTCACTAGTCAGGCGAGTTGAGCATTTGGTAATGTGCGTTCCGATTTGAATTGCGGTCCAGGGGAAGAATCCGACGGTGTCAATTTGCCCCACCGCTAAAGTCACGACCGTATCCGTAATATAGAATGTGCCAATTTGGAACCGAACCTGAAAGGTTTCCGAGGTCTGTCCGAAGTTCTGCACCACCACCTGGGGAATCACCACTCGCCCAGAATCAATCACACCGGTCGGGGCAAGAATTTTAATCGCACCAACATCATGAACCGGTCTTCGGACAATCACCGAACCATAAGCTGAATCGTTTCTCCGGTTCATATCACCGGAAAGTGAAGCAAATGATTCCAAACGATAGGTGTCGGGAATGGTTGCCGTCCAAGAGCGGAAATCCCTAACTGCTGAATCGCCGGGTGAGAGCGTCAACCAGAGACTATCTTCATAAATCTGGTCAATCTCCATGCCTACTAATTGCTGGCCTCCATGAGTAGCAGCATCAGATAGGGACCTGATTTTATCCGTTGGCAAATTATCCGTAGAATGAACTCTAAACCAGACCGAAAAGGATACCGAAGTATTGCCAAAGTTTTTTATCTTTACCCTTGGAGTAACGGTTGCCCCGGAATCAATCACACCGCTCGGCGAGGTAATCTGAATCACACCGACATCCTTCACCTGAACCTTAACCGAATCGCTCTGGGTATTGTTAGTAAGATTGGCATCCGCTAGGGCAATCGTGCATCTGGTGGTATGGGTGCCTCTTTGAATCGCAGTCCAGGAAGGGAAGTTTACGGTATCGGTCGCTCCGGCTAAAAGGGTCTTGGTTCTGGTCTGGTTATAGAAGGCACCGATTCTAAAGGTAACCGAAAATGTCTCGGCTGTGTTGCCAAAGTTTTGAACCTGGGCCTGGGGCACAATCACTGCCCCGGAATCAATCGTTCCACTTGGTGCGAGAATTGAGGAAACACCAACATCAAGCACTCTAATCATGACCGAATCGCTCAGGGCATTGTTGGCTGGATTGACATCCGCTATGGCAATTGTGCATCTTGTCGGATGCGTACCTCTTTTTTGAACAGCGGTCCAGGAGGGGAAGTTTACTGTATCGGTCGCTCCGGCTGAAAGGGTCTTGGTCCTGGTCTGGTTATAGAAGGCACCGATTCTAAAGGTAACCGAAAATGTCTCGGCTGCGTTGCCAAAGTTTTGAACCTGGGCCTGCGGCACAACTATTGTTCCGGAATCAATCACACCGCTCGGAGAGGTAATCTGAATCACACCGACATCCTTAATCCGGACGAAAACTGAGTCAAACACAAAGTTATTTGTTGAATCCTCGTCGCCGGCAAGGGAAGTGGAGCATTTGGTAATAAGTTTTCCCGGTTCGCTGGCTATCCAATCCTGGAAATTTACCAGTTTTCGCTCTCCGGGATTAATGGTTAGGAAAATGCTATCCTGATAATTGGAACCGATTGTAAACCAAACATAGAGACTTTCGGTCAGGTCCCCGTAGTTCTCCACCTCAGCCCGAGGTGTATTGGTTGAGTTTTGAAGCACCTCACCCTTGGGAGAAATGATACTATCCACGCCCACATCCCGATAATAAGAGACGACATCAAAACTGCCCGTTTGTTTATTATTGGTCGTATCAATATCGCCGTCCAATATTGCCCGAACCAAGGTTTGATAAATACCCTCTGTGGCATCCCAATAATTGAAGTTGACATCAGCCGTGCCATTTCTTAATAAGGTAACCTCCGCGGTATCGGTATAGACTAAATTGCTCTGGGAAAGGATATTGAAAGCGACAAGAAAGGTTTCGGTATTTGTTCCGTAATTTGCCACCCGCGCCTGAGGAATCACCTGACCGGGCGGGATAGTCCCCACCGGATTGAGTATCGCCGTAACCGCCACATCCTTTATCACCTCACTCGTCACCCGCACCCTTTTTCTTGCGGTATCATTGGATAAATTCATATCACCATCAAGAGAGGTGAATGCCTTCACCCGGTAAACTCCTTCCTCGGCCAGCCAGGCAGAGGTAAAAGAGAAAAAGATGCTATCCTGGGCCGGGAGACTGTCAACCGTTTCCTCTTGGTTATAAACCGTATCGCCGGACAAGGAATCAATTATGAAGAGAGTGGTAGTAAATCCAACCTGTTTGGTTGAACCGTAATTCTTCACCAGAACCCGGGGAAACACAGTATCGCCAACTCCGAGATAGAAAGGTGGAGAGATGATTGATTTTACCCCGACATCCTTTGGAATATAAAATGGACCACTCACATCATCTATGTATACCGTCTTCCCTCCCCGCTTTGGATAGCGAAAGGCAATATAAATTGGGGTGGAATCAAACTGGGCAAGGGATATGGACCTTTCTGCATAAGCGGTGTTATTGGTGAACCCGAAGGCATCTAAACGATGAATAAAAGCAGATGGTTGGTTAGTGGTAGTGGAGACATAGACCTCTAAACTTTCCCTTTTGGGAGTTTGGCTACGATAGAAAAAGGTTAGAAGATTGTTGCCCGGGACCGGGTAGACCTTCCTCGTTACCAGCCAGTCATCGTTTGTGATATTTTTGCCCTCCGCCTTCACCCCGGCACAGGCCGGAGCAGATAAGAATTTAACCGTGCTTCTTGACCAGGAATAAAGCCCGCCGTCTAAATTGTAAACCGTCCAGAACTCCGGAGGAAAGGAACCCGAGAAACTCTCATTTAAGGCTTGCGCTGATAAGAACTGAGCGCTAATTATTAAAGATAATAAAAAGCATAGCTTCCTGCTTTGCATCTTACCCTCCTTAACTTATTTAATTCTCCTGAGAGATTAGAAATCCTCTCTTGGGGAGCCAAAATTTTACATCTTTTTAAGACTTACCTTTCTCTCCACCCGAGAAAATCTAATCGTCCAGGTAAATACATATATATTTATATATTATAACTAATATTTTGAAAAAGTCAAGAGCATTCTTCATTTGGCTATCCCCAAAATAAAATGTTTGGTTTTGTGGTATTTTGCCTTTTAGTTTCAGGATTTTATGAGTTCTTCCCCTTAACAGAAGATAATCAACTCACGCCAACCCTTTAGCAAATCTCTCAATATGATAGATTCTTCGCAATAACTGATGACTTCTCTTCTGAATCCAGATTCTGCCTGACGCAAACTATCTAAAAACCCCTCGGCTGAGTTTTAGACTATAAGGTAAACTCTTTTTACTGGCTCAGGAGATTGCCCGAATTACGATTGTCGTGCCTGGACCTGGGCCAGGAGGAGTTTGCCAGTCCAGAAGAACTGCCATTAAAGGCAAAGAATCCGGTTCCGCAGGCGACATAGATTGTTCCGTCGGCACCAATCGCTGGCGACCCTACTGAATTGACCGCCGTTTCTCCGATTGGATAGCGCCATTTCAGAGTGCCGTCAGGATTAATTGCGCCTTCAACATAGTAAATTGTGCCCTCCGAGTCAATGGTCAGGTCATAGGCGTTCTGAAGAAAGCCGACGGTTTCTTTTTTCCAGCGCAATTGTCCGGAAGAGGAAACCGCATAGAGCCAACCTCGGGCAGAACTGGTGGCAGTACCTAAATAGATTGTGCCATCGGCTCCGATAACCGGTGTGCCGATATTGATACAATCACTGTCCGCCAAGGTGCAGGTCCAGTGCAAACTGCCGTCATCGTTAAACGCCAGAAGATTACCCTCATCATTAGAGCCGGTGCCGAAGATATAGACTGTTCCATCCGAACCAATTGCCAGGCGGTCAGATGAGTGAATTAACGGCGACATATCAACCGACCATTTCAGACTGCCGTCCGGATTTAGGGCAATCAGGTCCCTGTCCGCACCAATATAGATTGTGCCGTTGGTGCCCACGGCGGGAAAGGTGATACAGGAACCGCCACCAACATCGACTGCCCAATTGAGCGTGCCGGTTGGGGAAAGGGCATAAAGCGATTCGGGTGCATAGATATAAATACTACCATCAGCACCAAGCGCCGGAGTACCACATAGGGTGGGAAATGTTGGTTTAATCGGAAAGCGCCAGTTAATACTGCCAACGGGGTTGATGGAGTAAAGATAACCATCAGCGGCAAAAAGATAGATTGTACCATTTTGCGCAATGACCGGGGCAATAAAAATATTGGAGGGATAGTAGAAGATAGTATCCGGCAAACCCAGCCGCCATTTAACTGTTCCATTTTGATTAAATGCGTAAAGAGTGTCATTTTCACTGAAGCCGTAGATGGTGCCATCTGGACCAATGGCTGGTGGGGCGAGAAAAGGGGCGTCAGTGAAGCGCCACTTGATTTCCGGTTCCGTTGTCTTCCTTCTGCAGGAAAAGAGAATTAAACACAAGGTGGCAAGACCAACAAGGGTTTTGATATACCTCGGCATTTTTCCTCCTCTTAATGTGCCTTTAATCTAACCAATAATTTAACCAGATTTCCCGAAAAGTCAAGACCAACGCAATCTACTTCTCAGGACGATGTTCCAAAAAGACCAGACCTTTGGCTTTTGATTTTCTTTGAAGTTCAAGGTAGAAAATTAGGCCTTGAATTAGACTCGGAATTAGATAGAGAATTAGACCGAGGATTAGACCAAGAATTACTAACTCCATTAGGTAAAGAATTAGTCCGACGATTAGACACTCAATTAGTCTTTCGGTTAGGCAGAGAATTAGAAAGAGAATTAGGTTATCAATTAGGCTTTGGATTAGGCAAAGGATTAGGTTAAAAAATAGACCCAAAAGGCGACCCAGAAGGCTACCCCCTATCTTTCTTAAAAAATCAAATAAGTTATGTTAAATCAAACACTTAGGACTAAAAATCGGTCCTTAAAAACTATAACTATTGTTATAGAACTTTTGTTATAGAACTTTTGTTTGGGTAATTGACGAGAGGCAGAATTTGGATAGGATTATCTTATGTAAGAGAGATTATTGGTAGAATTTGAAAAGGTATCAGGAGGAGATTGGTTTGACCCAGAGGGAGGTAGCGATAAGGTGTCAGAAGACAGAGATGGCAATCTCTCTATTGGAGAGGAGATAAGACCAGGGATGGAAAAAGAGATGCCAGAGGAGACAAGAAGAAGGTCTTAAAGTATGCTGTTGGGAGTTGATAAGTTTTCCCGAGTATCTGAAGAGAGCTCTTGTCAATTTTTGTGGAAAATTGAATGCCCCTTATTCTCCTCTCTATCATCTCACCTCCATCCCATCCTGCTACCTCTTGCCCGCTATCACTCCCGCTGCTCACTCCGGATACTCTATTCCTTTGCCAACTCGCCTGCCGCTTAATTCTATCGGATTGGTCGTCTTAATATGTCGCAATGCTTTTCGGAAAGTTAAAAATAGGTGGTTAGTAGATACATCAACCCCAAGCGGCTTTCGGCTATTGCTCACTCTGGGCATCCTTATTTTAACCTGCCCGCAACCTAAGCCGATTGTCCTTTGACTATAACCATTCCAGTAGCCCTGAAACTTCTTCTTGGGAACTCTAAGTAGAGCCTATTTTTCGTAGAAATTCACCTTCTCTTTTGCTCTTGGCGAACTACTTTGGCTCTTGATTTTTTTTGAAGTTTAATATATGTTGTCATAATACTACTCCTTTGCCGGTGCCGGTTTTAGTTTGGCACCGGCTTTTTATTATATCATAAAAACCCGGTTTTTCAATTTTCCACATAATATTAGTTATATCTTATCTCATTTTTACCTCCTAAGTATAAAGTATAAGTTATTGATTTAACTATACTTAATAAAATTAGCCTTTTTCTCATATCTAAATATAGAGTAAAAATCCGCTCAAAGTGTTTCTCTAAATTTTAAAGAGAGAAATACCATTTTTGGTGCCCGTGGCACATCATACCGAGTCATAATACTGGGCAAAATAAAGAGAAGACCGGATCGAAGTATGCGCCGCTTCGACAAAAGCCCACCGCAACCACTTGTTGCAATACTTTATCAACCGCCCGTGATACACCCTCTTCCCAGAGGCATAGGTGGAAGGAACAAGCCCACTGTAACTCCATAACTTCCGATAATCAGAGAAGCGATTTATATCGTAAATCTCTAAGGCAATAAGAGAAGCAAAAACATCACCAATCCCCGGAATAGTTTTCAATAGCCTTATACCCTCATTTTCTCTTAACTCCTCTTTAATCAAGTCGGAAGATTCCTTTATCTCCCTTTCCAAATATTCAAGGAATCTGAGATGTTTGGAAAGAAGGTATCTTTCCGTTTCCGGGAGTATCACATTTTCCATAAACCTTCGCCCCTCCTGTCCGAATAGGTCAGTTACTTGGGGTGTGAGGATATGATTCCTTTCTAAGATTATATGGATACGGTTTTTTATTCGGGTCTTAATTGCTACGAGGAAGGTTCTGTGGCGGATAAGATACTTTATGACTCTTACTTCTTTGGGTGGAACATAAACCTTAGGGATGTAGTTGACTCGTAAGAGGTGAGCGAGGGTTGTTGCATCTACCGTGTCGGTTTTCAGAAAGGCATAAGCGATTGCTTTAACCTTGAAGGGATTGGCTAAAAGGACCTCCTCAACCGAAGGGATATTCTCCAGGATATCATAAGTCACTCCCCAATTTCTTCCGGTTTCCAATACCGCCTTATAACGAAGACCTTCACCTAAGGAATTTAGGAAGAGACCAATAGCAAAAGGGGTTTTCGGTACCCTTGACATTTACAGAAATTTAATTATAAATTATAAAATAAAGATGAGCAAAGTCAGGTTTTGGGTAGACATGGAGCGAAAAAATAATCTGCGGAATAACTTAAAAATATCTTTATACACTTTGGTTTTTCGTTGCTGATAGTTTCTTAAATCAAAACTTATCCGAGGAGGTGCATCTTCAAAAAGACTTAAACTTAATTTCTGCCGAAGAAGTCTCGGTAAATTTCTCTTTCTTAAAAAGATTTAGAAAAGGGCATTGGGGTGTGCCCAAGAACACTCCGCAGAATAAAATCAGGCCAAAAGGCTTGAAGGAGGATAAAATGAAGGCAATAAGTTTATTATTTAGAATATTATCGGCAAGGAGCCTTACGCTTGCGGTTCTTGTTATGGTTGGATTCGGTGCCGGTTCGACTAACCACAGCGAAGATTATGTGTTGGATGTCGTGATGACTAAGACTGGGCAAGGAACTTTCATAGCCGAAGCTACCGATCTTGTGCAGAATCCAGACTCGAGCGGTTACATTTAATCTTCGTGTCGATAACAATAAGGAAGTTTGGCTAAATCTTCGTGTATGGAATGCTGGAAATGCACGGTTGATAAGGAACGACCAACTTATCCTTGATTATTTTGACAATCTGGTCCCTCCAAAAGGCTCAACTGTCATCTCAGATATATCTCTTAGGTTAAAAGCTAATCAATATGTAGGAGTATATGCTCATAGGTGGAATAATAGGTCACGTCTTATAAACATACTTGATGGTATCTGTATGTTACTGACACAAGGAAGCCATATTGACCAAGGATTTTGGTCTCTTGTATTCGGGGACGAACTCCTTGCAGCCTTGGGTTTTATCGACGCCGTTCGGAACGGCGACCTTTTTGGAGCAACTGAGATTTTTCTCGGTTGGGCAAGTTCCGAGCAGGGTCGAGATAACCTAATTCACTATGCAACACAGAGGGGGTTAGGATGGACTAGCAAACATATAACAAAACTGTGTGCGGTGATTGAGCTGGCACTGGCTGCGAAGACGATACTTAGCTATGGTTGGGACACTTTCTTTGCGCCAATGGAAGACCGAGTTATCCTAACCGCAATCCCACGGTATGACGTTTCTTGGGACGGGCTCGGGCCAACGACTGTAAATGTCAATCAGACAACGGGAATTGCGATAAGGGTTTATAATAACGGGAATACAACTCTTCGCAAAGTTTGGTTAGGATTAGATATTTATGACCCCACAGGACTGAAGGTAGAAAATACAAAAACCCCGATGCCCGATACTGGGCAAGGAGGAACCGGTCGTATTGGATGGCTCAATTTCGGCGACTCGCTTACCGGACAGGGAGTAGACATTCCTCCCAGCGGCTACTACATATTTGGTCTAAAAACTCCATACACTTTTCGGAATAGTGTGACAGGACATGCTTATAGAGGGGGGACTTATCAATACCACTATTTTATCTGGCAAAATGGTTATCCTGGGCAACCCGGAGCCAAACCGTTGAATGATGATATTGCCATAACCGACTTGAAGATAATTGGTGCCAATAGCCCACAAATACCTGCACAACCTCACATTAAAGCAGGAAACGGAAGAGTAACTTTAGGCTGGATTTATAATTCACCTAATATTGAGTGGGACCTAAAGAAATTCAGAATTTACCGCTCAACTGGACTAAGTACCAATTTTGTCCTTCACGACTCAGTGCCTACGCCTGTTTGTGCCTATGTAGATACCTTTGTTACCAATGGTAATACTTACTACTACCGAATTGGAGCGGTAAACAAATCGGAGGTTGAAGGGGCGTTAACACCGATACTGCAGGCTACGCCTCATGTTATTGCGCCTTCCACACCTGGTCAGCTCACCGCAACCCCAGGCGATGCTGTTATTCGCTTGAGCTGGACCGCTTCGCAACCGGGTGGCAATCCGATTCGTTTATACTATATTTATCGTGGGACGAGTTCAGGTGGGCAGGGGTCAAATCCATTCGATTCCGTTTTCTCGCCGGTAACATCCTACAACGATAATCGGGTTACGAATGGGACGACTTATTATTACTATGTCAGGGCTGTTGACAATGCCAGTCCGCCTAATATAAGTGAAAAGTCTAACGAAGCAAATGCAAGACCGCAAAGCGGCATTGTCCCCCCTTCAACCCCAACCGGTCTTATTGTCACTTCGGGCGATAGGCAGGTAACACTGAACTGGAATCCAAATCCATCTGGCACGCATCGGTATAGGATTTACCGGAGTTTGAGCGGCGGGGGAAATTATACACTCATTGATTCGGTGTATCATCCGACAGCGACTTATACAAATATCGGGTTGACGAACAACACAACGTACTACTTCAAGCTGTCAGCAGTGAACTCAGCAGGACAGGCAAGTGCACTGTGCGGTCAGGTTAGTGCGACACCGAGGCCGCCGAATTCTTCTCCCGGGCTGTCAAATGCTTCTATTAGTCCTGCTTCACCAAAGGATGGCGAATACGCTGCGGTCTATGTAACCTATCAGGATTCTGATGGGCAGAGTCCGGCTTGGGTAAGGGGTTACAATGACGCCGGTGGTTCAACGGTAATGACGACCATTGGTCCATTTCCGGAGAACTGGAGAACCGGTGTAAACTTCTGCGGCGGATTGTCGTTTAATAACCCGGGAACTCACGGTTATTACTTTATGGCATCGGACGGAATTACCACCATCCGCTACCCTTCTTCCGGATACATCAGTGTGACCATCCAGCCACGCCCGCCTGAGCAACCTCTGCAGTTAGATAGTGCCAAAGTATCACCCAAGATAATCTCGCCGCGCGTATCGCCAGACACGACTGATAAATGCACTCTTTACTACAAACTCAATAATTCTGCTACGGTCAAAGTCGAGGTCGTGAGAGATAGCGCTACGACGGTGAGAACACTTGTGAACTGGGGAGGAAGACAGAGCGGAACAATGCAGGGCGAAATTTGGGACGGAAAAGACGACGGCGGTAACTTCGTGCCCGACGGAAGTTACTTCTTTAAAATACAGGGAAGTAATTTTGACGAGCTGATAGCAACTCTTGCTCAGGGGCAGATCGATGCTAACTATGGCGATATTGCCGTTGATACAATAAGGAATCGAATTTATATCGTGGAGATGTTTAATCATCGAGTAAGAGTCTTTGACCGGAACGGAAACTGGATAAGGGATTTTGGTCAAGAAGGTTTTGAGGGACCACCGGGTTATTTTTATTTGCCAAACGGAATTGCGGTTGACAACTCCGGTAATATTTATGTTGCTGACTTTTGGAATCGCAGGGTTCAAAAATTTAACTCCAATTTCCAGTTTGTTGCCTGGCTAATTCTCTCCCCACCGGGACTTATGGAAAGAGCTCCTGTAGATATTGCGATCGATGAACATGGGAATCTTTATATCGCACTTAAAAGGCTTGGTGCGAGTCATGATAGTATTCTCAAATATCGGTCTAATTTCTCATTTGTCCGTGGAGAACATCTGGGTCAATTAGACCACTATTATGGACAAGTCGCAGTTGGTAAAAGTTATGTGGCTGTATGCCCAATAGCAGCAGGACAATACCAAGTGAATGTATATGACACAAATCTAGTTAGAATTAGAGATATTACTATCTCCAGCCAACCAGAAGCAGTAGCGATAGATGGCAACGGCCATCTGATTACCGTACATACCCAAACAGCACAAGCCGCCGGGTATAAGTTCAATCCTCAGACGGGTGACTTGCTTGTACGCAATAACAGTGGTTACCATGTGAGTTGGACCGGCTGTTATGGTCTCGCCATTGACGCTCAAAATTCTTTTATCCGTCTTGCTGAGGAAAGACTATTCAGGTGTAAAAACGGCTGGGCGCAAGCCATTGGGCGAGTGAATCCAATTGACCCGCTTCAAGTCCAAGTTGACAACTCGCCACCATTTACGAACCTTGATTATCCTCATTCCGGCGATTCTCTTTCTGATGTCGTCTCGACTCTCGGAACCGCCAATGACCGGAACTTCAAGCAATATGTATTGGAATATGGGGATGGTATTGCCCCTCTGAGTTGGGGTATAATTCGTTCAGACACTATCTCTGTGGATTCGGGCTTACTTGGGGAATGGAATACGAATAACTTACCAAATGGGATTTACCGGCTGCGGCTGAGGACTTTTGACGATGCCTACAATATTGACTCGGCAATCGCCGTCGTGAATGTGAATCACGACCCACCCGGCGTTTCTCTGGATACTACTTATCCGCTTGTTTTTTCGCCAAATGGCGACGGTATTAAAGACACAGTCACAATTGGATATACTCTGGCAAAAAGTGCGCTGGTTACGATTACAGTTCTTGATGCCAATAATGCGGTTGTGAGAACGCTTGCGAGCGGTGTGCCTGAGCCAATGGGAGCAAATTTTGGCAAATGGGACGGTAAGAATAACGCCGGTTCTTTCGTTGGCGATGGTCAATACAGAATTCTACTTGTTGCATCGGATAGTGTAAATAATCAGTCACCAGCTGAGACCGCGGTTGTGTCGGTTGACTGCACAAGGCCAACCGTATTGATTAGAGAACCGACAAATAGTTCTTTGCTTTCCGGTCTTATTAGTTTTATCGGAACAGCTACGGATGCCAATCCACTTTGCCGTGAGATGTATTACTTCAACAACAATCGACCCGATTCGAGTATAAAGTGGGATTCCAGCGGGTCGATAGAAATTTCAGGGCTCCTCGCTATGTTAAATACGGCCAACCTGAGAGATACAGTTTACACCTTTAAGTTAAAGATGCAAGACCAGGCAGGGAATAAAGATAGCACAATGGTCTGGGCGACAATTGATAATTCGTTGCCTGATCCACCTGTTTTAATTTCTCCGCCTGACACTTCGGCTTTCCGAAATCGCTCGCCGCAATTTATCTGGGGCAGGACGATGTTTACTGGGGAGCGCCCAATTGACCCAGATTCGGTTACTTATACATTCCAGTTAGGGAAGGATTTCCGGTTTATCACCTACGACACAACAGTCGTCTTGCGACAAGATACATTTTGGCAATATCCGCGTTCACTCCTGGATACGATTTATTATTGGCATGTCAAGGCAACTGACGCGGCCGGAAATGAAGGTTATTATCAGAACTATCCTTTTGAATTCACGGTAGATAATATCGCACCTGGGACGCCAATACTCCTACTGCCGGCCGATAGCGCAATAATTACTCAGGATACCATCGTCCGGTTCTGCTGGCACAAGTCGGTTGAAAATGGTAGCGGGATTCGTCATTATGTCTTAAGACTTTCGGATAGCCCAAATTTCATACCTTATATTGATACCCTTGTTCGCGACACCGCTTGCGAATTACAGCTTCCTGATTCTCTATATTACTGGAAAGTGAAGGCGATTGACCGGGCGCAGAATGAATCAGACTGGTCAGTCATAAGAATGTTCATAAAAGATCTTCAAGCACCCCAGATTCCGACATTACTCGCTCCAGCAAATCAATCTACGGTCAGCGACAGCACACCCCGGTTTATCTGGACGAAGGTAACTTATAAAGAGAAATGGGCAGGTGACCGATTTACTAAAATAATAAGGCACAGTCTTTCCGAAGACGGCTCTCCGGTTTGTTATACTTTGGAATGTGCATTAGATGATAGTTTCCGAGTAGGACTTATAAGTATTCAAGGAATTCCGGATACCTCTTATGATCTGCCTGATAGTTTGGCTTTGAACGATACTGCCTATTTCTGGCGGGTTGAGGCAGTGGATTTGGCTGGTCATCATAGCGGATTCACAAATCCCTGGTCATTTCGGGTAAAGGCATATTTTGATATTTCCGGTTATGCAAAGTACTATTCAAACCCAAATGCGGTTGAAAGTGTAAATGTAGTCTTGGGCGAATTCAGGTCGGATACGGCTCTGACGAACAGTTCCGGATATTATATATTGTCTGGGGTTCCGGTGCTTCAGAACTATATTGTCAATCCCTTTAAAGTAAACTCTCAATGGTCTGGTGCGGTAAGTTCCTACGATGCGGCGATGGTTCTGCAACATGCGGTTCGTATGGACACTCTGGATTCGCTCCAATTCATTGCTGGCGATGTGAGTGGCGACAGTTTTATTTCTTCTTTTGATGCGGCTCTGATTTTGCGTTATGCGATAAGGATGATTCGTCACTTTCCGGTTGGAGCCAGACCGGGTAGCGATACGGTGGATTGGGCATTTAGACCCAAACAGAGAACTTATACTCAGCCGACACAGAATCAGGTGAATCAAAACTATAAGAGTATTCTTTACGGTGACCCGAGTGGAAACTGGTCTGGTAATTTTATAATGCCGGCTTCTAGCAAAAAAGAACCTATTAATTTCTTCTTTGTCAATTTCCCAAAAGAGAAGGATGCCGAGATTTTTCAATCACTTTTTTCCACCAAAGTGATAGAAGACGAAGGAATGACGGTCTTGAGCCGAGATTCTTCGTTTTCGCTCAGAATAACAAAGGAGAAAGATGTCCTTCAGGAACAAAAAGAAGATGTTACCGCCTTAAAAGATGAAATTCCTTCTCGTCTTATTATCTATCCAGTAGAGGTTAAAAATGCAAAAGGTGTCATTTCTGCTGATTTGCAGATTTCTTATAATCCAAAGTACTTAAGACCGGTAGAAATAAGAACTTCAGAAATTTCCAATAACTTTTTGGCTGCTGGTGCTGATTACGGTGGAATTTTAAGAATCGCAATGGCCGGTTGGCAGAAGTTGAACGGCGATGTGAAATTACTTGAGGTTATCTTTGAAGAAAAAAGTGAAGCGCTAGCTAATCCGGAAATAGAGATTGACTGGGTGGTGTTGAATGAAGGCGAAGAAGAATTGATTGAATCAGCGGTTATGGGCAAAACCGAGCCATTAAAGATATCGTCAGCCATAAGCAAGCCGAACCCATTTGCAAACAAAATTTGCATCCAGTATTCAGTACCGAAAGAAACAAGGGTTGATATAAAGGTTTATAATTCCCTTGGCCAGACAGTGAAAACCTTAGTCAATGAAGTGAAAAAGCCAGGTGATTATTTCGTATTCTGGGACGGAAGGGATGAGAAAGGCGATAAGCAACCAAATGGAATTTACTTCGTTCGAACCAATGCCGATAAGAAGAGAGTGGATAAAAAAATTGTTCTCTTACAAAAATAAGGAGGAGATAATGATAAGAGTAATTTTTGCACTATTCTCGATAGGGACTATTCTATTTAGCCAGCCGGTCCAAGTTTGGATTCCTGATTGCCAAGCCGATTCCGGACAAGCTTTTACAATACCAATAAGAATTGACAGCGTGACCGGAAGAGGAATTATCGGAGTTGACATAACCTTATCATTCAGGCAAGCAGTCTTGAGAGCGGAAAGTGTATGGGCAGGTAATGTGGTACCGGGCGGTTGGATGATATTCTTTAATACCAATAATCCAGGAGAACTTATCATTGCGATGGCAGGAGCTTATCCGTTGAGTGGACAGGGTTCACTCTGCACTCTAAAATTTAGCGTAAGAGGTAGAATCGGCGATACGACCACCATCCACTTTTCTCGCTGTTTGCTCAACGAAGGAAATGTGCCTTGCTCGACAAGGGATGGGAGATTTACTGTTACGGGAGTGGGAATTAAAGGAAACAATCTTGAAAAGATCCCAGTTTTAAGAGTCTCTCCTAATCCTTTCCGAAAATACACCCAGATTTGTTATGAATTGAGTAAGGGCACTTTGGTAAGGGTTTCGCTCTACGATATCTCAGGCGAAAAGGTTATTTCGCTTTTTGAGGGTTTCTCAAAAGCCGGTTTGCATGTCAAAAGATGGAACGGTGAACGGGAAAATGGGATAGAATGCGAAAAGGGAATTTATTTTCTTGTAATAGAAAACGAAGAGTATAAACTAAAACAGAAAATATTAAAATTATAAATACCACTTTTACAGCTCTTGATAGTTCCATCTGAAAGAGGTCTAAAAACGGTGAAAAAAAGGTTCGAACGGCGTCTATTTTTATCGTCTGGAAACGGGTGAATATAAAGCGATGAAGAAGATGGTGAAGATGGAATATGTAGGAAGGAGGGAGCAGAGAGGAGAGAGTTAGAAAATAAAAGGACGGGCGGGAACTTCTTCCCGCCCTTTAATTTTTGCCACAATGGGATTAAGGAGAGAAAAGATGGAATCTTGACTTTTGCCATTTTACTCTGTATAATAAATTATGGAGATTTTATTAGGAATATCATCAGTGGTTATTGCGACGTTCGCCGTCGTTTTAGCGATATGGTCAATTAGACTAGACAAACGAACCGATAGATTGATTAAAACCGAAGACGAGAGGGCAAAGGGTTTAATTGAAGAAGTGAATAAAAGGACTCAGGAGTTGATTGAGGAGGGAAATAAAAGGACTCAGGAGTTGATTGAGAGAATGGATAGACACTTGGAGGAGGGAAATCGCCGAACCCAACAGATGATTGAAGAGATGAACCGCCGAACACAAGAAACCTTGCAACATATCGCTGACCTGATGGTTGCCCATAGATAGTGGTATTTTTATCGTCTGGAAGCCGGCGGATTCACGGCGACGAAGAAGATGGTGGAGATGGGGTGATTTAACCGCGAATTGTGTCCCTTGACCGTTGAAAATAAGCGAGGGCGGGGAGAAATCCCTGCCTTTTTGGCTTCTTTTCGGTTTAGGATATAAAAAATTACGAACGATAAGTCTTATGATTTTTATGGGAATAATGACCTTTCGGAATATGCTGGAAAATGGGTGGCAATTGTTGACGAAAGCGTCCAAAGATGAGATTCTTATTTTATAATGGTGGTTGAATTTAAGATATCGAATCTTCAGGGAAAGATTTTTGGGGTGTGCCCAAGAACGTCCCGCTAATAAACTCAGACCGGAAAGGAAGTTTATTTTAATCTATTACACTCCTATCCGAAGTTCACCCTTTCTCTTCCATCCGCTTTTTTATCTCTTTTTCTTTACCAATATCTTTTGGTTCGTAATATCTTCTGCCTTTTAGTCTTTTTGGGAGATATTCTTGTTCTACTTTTCCCTCTGGGAAATTGTGGGGGTATTGGTAATCCTTACCATAACCCAAACCGCGCATTAAGGGAGTTGTGGGATTTCGGAGATGGAGGGGAACGGGTTCGGTTGGGGTATTTAAGGCATCCTCCTTTGCCTTTTGGTAGGCAAGATAGACCGAATTGCTCTTTGGCGCCAGTGCCAAATAGATAACCGCCTGGGCTAATGCCAGAGAGCATTCGGGTAAGCCAACAAATTCTACCGCTTCTCTGGCCGCATTGGCAATGACTAATGCCTGAGGGTCAGCATTGCCAATGTCTTCGGAGGCGAGGATGACTAAACGCCGGGCAATGAATAATGGGTTTTCTCCGGCTTCTAACATCCTGGCCAACCAGTATAGACCAGCATCTGGGTCACTGCCTCTAATTGATTTGATGAAGGCCGAGATTAGATTGTAATGCTCTTCTCCTTTCTTATCGTATAAGAGAAACTTCCTTTCTACAATCTCTTCAATCAGATTTTTTGTGATTATTCTTTTGCCATCCTTGGGTTCCGCACTCATCGTTGCCATCTCTAAGATGTTTAATGCCTGGCGGGCATCGCCATTAGAAACAACCGCGATATAATTTAGTATCTTCTCATTAACGACGGGCTGGAACTTTTTTAGTCCATCTTCTCGGATGAGGGCCCGTTTTAAGATAACTTTTATCTCTTCGGGCGCTAATTGATTTAAGACAAATACCTTACAGCGCGAAAGAAGCGGAGCAATTACTTCAAATGAAGGGTTTTCAGTTGTCGCGCCAATCAAGATAATCTTCCCCTTCTCCACATAAGGAAGAAAGGCATCCTGTTGGGTCTTGTTGAAGCGATGGATTTCGTCAACGAAGAGAATCGTCCGGCGACCGCGCATTTTCTCTTCATAATTTGCCTCTTTAATTACCTTTCGGATTTCCGAAATACCAGAGGTGACCGCACTGAAAGAGACGAAATGGGCATTGGTATATTGCGCGATTAGCCGGGCTAAGGTTGTCTTTCCGGAACCGGGTGGTCCCCAGAATATAATAGAAAAGAGTTCCCCTCTTTCAATGATTTTTCTTAAAGGCTTATTTTTACCAAGGAGATGGTCTTGACCAACGATTTCGTCTAAATCTTTTGGTCTTAATCTTTCAGCGAGGGGTGGGGGAAATGGTCTCTCCTCAAATAGTTCCATAAGTCATTATAAACAGTAATTCTTTCTCTGTCAAATAAGATTGTAAAGTAATATAGAAGAGAGGCGAATCTCTTACAGTGGTTCAAAAAGGATGAGGGGTTGACCGAATTCTACCGGCTCACCATCCTTTACCAAAATTTCTACTACCTTTCCTTTTTTCTCCGCCTTTATCTCATTCATCAGTTTCATTGCCTCAATGATACATAAGGTATCTCCGGGTTCAACCACCTCTCCCTTTTTGACAAAAGGTGGGGCATCGGGTTTGGGACAGGAGAAGAATGTCCCGACCATTGGTGATTTTATCTCTTCGTATTGCTTTGATACCACTTTGGTCTCTTCTTCTTTCACCGGGGGTGGTGACTTTTCTCCAACCCTTTGGGATGGAGGCGCTACCGCCTGGGTTTCGGTCGTCTTACTTTTGGGTAACACGAAACCAGACGTCGCCACTTCCCCGCGGCTGATTTTTATCTTGTTTCCTTCATATTCCCATTCTAAACTACTGATATTATATCTCTCAGCCATTTCAAAAATCTCTCTGATCAATGCTAAGTGTTCTTTATTACTCTTCTCTTGTCCCATCTTTTCCTCCTTTTTTAGTGTGGGATTTTTCCGCGCTTCAAAGAATTTTAATGCCACCTCGGGAAAGAGGGCATAAGTGATATAGTCTTCTTCCTTTTCCACCAAATTTTTATCCAATTCTTTTTTCACCTTGGGCAGGATTGGTTCTAATAAATCGGCGGGTCGCTTATCAATCGGCTTTTCGTCGCCTAAGATTTTTTTGACAATCGTATCTTTTATCGGAACCGGCGGTTTGCCGTAAAGACCTTTAACATAATCCCTCACTTCTTTTAGGACCACTTTATATCGGGAACCCTGCACGACATTACATACCGCCTGGACACCAACAATTTGACTGGTTGGGGTAACAAGTGGTGGATAACCTAAATCCTTCCTCACCTTTGGGACCTCTTCTAAGACCTCCTTTAACCGGTCAAGGGCCTTCTGTTCCTTTAATTGGGTGATTAAGTTGGACATCATCCCACCGGGGATTTGATGGGTTAAAACCGAGTCGTCAACAATCTTTTCATAGGTAATCCCCTTTTTAATTCTCAGGTTCTCTAAATATTCTGAAATCTCGCTGATTATTGACCGGTTTAATTGTAGAATATAAGGAGTGCCTTCTAAGGCGGAAATCATCGTCTCAATCGCCGGTTGGGATGTCCCAAAGGCCAGAGGATAATGGGCGGTATCAATAATATCAACCCCGGCTTCAATTGCTTTTAGATAAGTAGCAACAACCATTCCGGATGAGGCATGGGAGTGAAGGTCTATTGGAACTTTAATCTCCGTCTTTAATCTCTTAATTAGTTCATAAGCCACCGGTGGAGAAAGAATTCCTGCCATATCCTTAATACAGATACTATCAACACCTAATTCTACTTCTTCCTTCGCCCGTTGGAGGTAGTATTCAATCGTATGGAAAGGCGAAATTGTATAGCAGAGTGTCCCTTGAGCCAATTTGCCCCTCTTTTTAACCAACCGTATCGCCTGAGCAATATTTCTTAGGTCATTTAAGGCATCAAAGATGCGGAATATATCAATCCCCCTTTCAGCTGCCTTGTCAATAAATGCCTCTAAGAGGTCATCCGGATAATTACGGTAGCCAACAATATTCTGTCCCCGCAGAAGCATCTGGAGTGGGGTATTTTTGACCTTTTCTTTTATTAGAGATAATCTCTCCCAGGGGTCTTCGTTCAAAAATCTTATTGCCACATCAAAAGTTGCCCCGCCCCAAACTTCTAAGGAGTGATAGCCAACCGCATCCAGACTGCTAAGGATGGGCAGCATTTCTTCGGTCTTCATTCGGGTCGCCCAGAGGGATTGATGGGCATCCCTTAAAGTGGTGTCAACAATTTTAATTATCCTCTCCATAAAGATGGTTATGATAACTTTCAACGGCCGTTGACGAATTTTTTTTCAGTGCCGACCGTAACTTAAAATAAATCCTCTCCATATTCATCGCTCTTGAACCTTTTATTAATATGGTATCAAAGGGTTGCAAAATGTCAAGGAGAAAAGAGATTACTTCTTCTTCCCGATTGGCGGCAAAAGTCCTCTCTTTTGCCATCTTCTCTTTTCTCGCCCCTTCAATTACCACTTGGGCGAAATCACCAATTGTGACTAAAAAATCAAGATATTGTCTTGCCTTTCTCCCCAATTCAAAATGGAGGTCTTTTGCCCTTTCGCCCAATTCTTTCATATCGCCTAAAATGGCAATCTTCCTCCCCGGGGCAATTAGCGAGAGGGTATTTAATGCCTCTTCCATTGAGACCGGATTGGCGTTATAACAATCTAAGAGTACCTTATAACCCTTGAGGTTAATCGTCTGGTAGCGGAGGGGGGGCGGTTCAAAATCAGAAAGGGCAGAGATAGCGGTGGCGACTTCGATTCCGAGGGCCGTGGCGATGGCGATGGCACATAAAGAATTATAAACATTACACCTGCCGATGAGCGGGAGAAATACCCGATACCTTCCATTTAAGAGGTAAGTTGTGAAATCGGGCAAAAGTTTGATTTGCTTAGCAAAGAAATCCCCTGATTTTTGTCCAAAGGTTATCTTTTGCAAGGAGAAATCATCGCCCATCTTTTTTACTAATGGGTCATCATTATTTAAGATAGCAATTCCGGTAGGAGGTAGGGATGCTATGAGTTCGCGCTTTTCTTGGGCAACACCGTTGCGGTCTTTCATAAATTCTAAATGGGTATCCGAAATATTCGTTATCGCGCCAATATCCGGCTGGCTCATTTCGCAGAGGAGATAGGTGCCACCGATTTGATTCATCTCCATCTCTAAAATTAAAATCTCAGTCTCCGAAGTTAATTCTAATAAAGTGAGGGCAACGCCAATTTCGTTATTATAACTATCCTTTGCCTTTAAGACCTTATATTTTGTGCTGGCAATCTTTGCCACCATATCCTTTACCGTTGTCTTCCCATTACTGCCGGTTATGGCCACTGTCTTTGGCGAGAACTTTTTTCGGTAAGCCTGGGCAATCTGCACGAGGGCGGATTTGGTATCGGCAACCTTTATCATAATCGGAAACTCTTCTCTTATATCCAAAGAGTAGATAACACCTTTTGCCCCTTTCCCCTTTACTTCGGCAATAAAGGAATGACCGTCAAAGTTCTTGCCTGAGAGTGCGATAAAGATATCGCCCGGGGAGATGGTTCGGGAATCGGTGGAGAGGTTGTCTATATCATCATCTAATCTTCCTCTGACCACTATGCCACCAGTTGCCTCTTGTATCTCTTTAACGGTCAATCGTTCCATATTCGTTGCCTTTCGGTTATACGATAAACATTGCGTCACCGAAACTGTAGAAGAAAAACCTCTTTTCAATTGCATAGCGGTAGGCAGAAAATATTAGTTCTTTATCAGCAAAGGCGCAGAGAAGTAAAAGAAGGGTAGACTTGGGAAGGTGGAAGTTGGTGATTAAACAGTCAACAATCTTAAATTTATATCCCGGATAGATGAAGATGTCAGTAGAACCACTATAAGGTCTCACCTGAGAATTCATCGCGATGCCTTCTAAGGCTCGGACCACGGTTGTGCCACAGGCAATAATTCTCCTTTTCTCTTTCTTTGCCCGGTTAATCATCTCAGCCGTAATAACATCTATTTCAAAATCTTCGTCATACATCTTATGTTCTTCCACTGTCTCGGTCTTAATCGGACGGAATGTCCCGAGACTGGGGTGGAGGGTGATAAACCCAATCTCCACCCCCTTTTTTCTTATTCTATTTATCAATTCCGGTGTGAAGTGGAGACTGGCGGTCGGTGAGGCAACTCCACCATCCTTTTTGGCAAAGATTGTCTGGTAGCGCTCGGGGTCCTTTAACTCCTCTTTTATATAGGGTGGTAGGGCAATTTTTCCATATTTCTCAATTGCTTCTCTATCGCTTATATTTAGAAACCGAAGATGACGCACACCACTTTCCTTTCGCTCGGTAATTTCCATCTCACAGTCCTCAATCCTTACTCTTACTCCGGGCTTGAATCTCTTTGCCGGTCGAGTTAAAACTTCCCAAAGGTTTAATTCCTTTCTCCGCAGAAGCAAGACCTCCCCTCTCTTGCCATTAGGGAAGGTTGGATAAATCCTGGCCGGTATTACCCGGGTATCATTAAAGATTAGAACATCCCCAGGGTTGAGATAATCGGTAATCTTATAGAAAACGGTCTCGTGGAATTTTTTACTTTTGCGGTCAAGGATTAAAAGCCGGGATTCGTCTCTCTTTTCTTTTGGTCTCTGGGCAATAAGTTCGGGCGGGAGATGATAATCAAATTCCGCTACTTTCATATCAAGAGGGGATATTGCTGGGCGGAGCAAATTCTATTTCGTCTCTTTTATCTTCTGGGCAATCTTTTCTAATTCAGCAAAACTCGCCTCCCCTTTCTGATGAACTTGAAGATAATGATGGAGGTCTAAAATTTTATCAAAGATGTTATCCGCGCCTTTTATTTTGGGAATGAGATGGGCGTGGAGATGGGGAACCCTTGTTCCCCGAATCAAAAGGCTGACATAATCACAATCAAAGGTCTTTTTTAATTTTGTGCTCATCAGCCAGATTGTCCGAAAGAAAGGACCTGCGTCTTCGGCCGGTAATTCGGTCAACCAGGTGATATGCCTCTTAGGGATGATTAGGGTATGACCAGGACTAACGGGATAAATATCAAGGAAGGATAAAGTCTTTTCATCCTGATACAGAACCGCGGCCTTTTCGGCGCCGGCGACTATTTGGCAAAAAATGCAGGACATATTATTTTTTCTTTTGCCGCTTGCCCCGGGAGACTTTTGGCTGGAAGTAGAGGATGTCGTTGATGTTTCCCTCCCGCTCGTTTTTCTTCTTAAAGACCGCCTCCATTAATAGACCGGGTTCTAATTGGCAAGAGGCCTTTACCCGATGGATGAAGAAGGTATCGGTTCCTTTCATATTGATTAACCCGACGACCTCCGGGCATTTTAGTTCTTCGCCATTTGGTCCGAGGTGTAAAATGGTGTAGGAGACAAGGGAGGCTTCGTTTTCTATCTTACGCCATTCGGTCAAGGGGTGAAAACAGAATTCGCAATAAATTTTTGGTGGCAGGAAGGTAAAATCGCATTCCGGACAATAAGTCGCCAGAAAGACCTCTTCCTTTAGTTTTTGGAAGAATCTCTCACCAGCTATACCCGCGGTATAAAGACTTTCTACGGGCAATTCTCCTTCCTGCGTCCTGATATTTTTAATATTATTTATCTTCTCTTTTATACCCATTGCTTCCCTCCGATATTGGTCGGAAATATAATATATCGGTTATGGCGCCTTCTCTCTTTTCCGTCTCCTTCCAGACCGCTTTCACCTTCATTCCAATCTTCACATCTTTTGGCTTCACTTCCCCTAAGAGGTGCATAAAGCCAATTCCTGGAGATGCGCCATCTATCTCAATTACCGCCGGGATTTGAGGTTCTTTGATCCGCTTCACATCCCAGGTGACATAACAGAGGGAGAAGGTATTAACTTTCCCCGTATCTTTCAGTTCTAGCCATTCGTCAATTGGGCGGAAGCATTCCTCGCAGAATATCCGGGGTGGGGTTAAAATCCTTCCGCACTTTTCACACCTCACGCCCAAAATCTTACCTGCTTTAAGACCAGAAAGGAATTTGCCAATCGCGATGCCACAATCCCAGGCATATCGGGCATTTGCCTTCCAATAAGTTAAACAGACCTTCTTCTCTTTGAAATCTTTATCAGTTAATCCCGTACCCAGATGTTTCATCTTTCCCTCCTTAGACGCCGAGAACTACTACGGTTCCGACCTGCATCAAATCCCCCCAGGCTTGGGCTAACCCCCTTCTTGCTTTACGGGCAATCTGCCTTTTACCGGCCTCGCCACGGAGTTGTAAAAAGATTTCAATCACTTTCATTAAACCAGCCGCGGCAATCGGATTTCCCACTCCTAATAATCCACCTGATGGACAAACCGGTAAATCACCGTCCCTTTGTGTAATACCATCAACGGTCATCTGTGGTGCCTCGCCTTTACCGCAGAGCAAGAGTCCTTCCATATGATGTAATTCCTTATAGTCAAATGGGTCATAAGGCTCGGCCACATGAATATCGTAGCGAGGATTTCTCACCCCAGCCATATTATAAGCCATCCTTGCCGCCTCTTCCACATAACGGGGATAGAATAAATCACGATTTGTCCAATAGGCGGTATCTAATGACCAGCCAACCCCTTCTATCCAGACCGGCTTAGAGGTAATCCGGCGGGCCAGGTATTCATTAACCAAAACACAGGCACAGGCACCATCCGAGACTGGAGAGACATCAAGCCTTTGCACCGGATAAGCCAAGACCTCAGAATTTAAGACATCTTCTACGGTAACTTCCTCCTTTAATTGCGCACAGGGGTGGTCTAAGGCATTCTTCTTATTCTTCACCGCGACCAAGGCAACCTCTTCTTTCTTTATCCCATAGGTTGTCATATAGCGGTTCATCTCCAAGGCAAAAATCCATAATAGATTGGGCTTTAGGGGTCTTTCGGTTGTGTGGTCAAAGATGGTCAAAAAGGCAGCCTGGGCATGGGGTTGGAAAGATGACATCTTCTCTTCGCAGACCACAAGGCAAGAATCAATTAAACCGGAGGCGATGTGATACCAGCCACAGGCAACCGCAAAGACACCGGTGCCGCCGCCGACAAAACATCTAAGATATGGCTTATTAAAAGCACCGGCACCATCGGAGAGATATTCGCCTTTCATATGGACGCCGTCAAAAGTATCAGGCGCACTTCCGAGGACTACCGCATCAATCTGGTTTAACTTCATTCCGCAGTAGTCCAGAGCCTCTTTGGTTGCATAATAGGCGAGTTCCTTTCCGGTCTCCTGCGCCCTTCGGACAAACTTTGTCATTCCAACACCAACAATGGCAACTCTTCTTCCCATTTTAACTCCTCTCGGTTGATAAAACAAGGCAGGCAGTTGATTGAGTTGGTAACCCCCGCCAGGAATGAACCAATGCCTTTTCGGCCTTCTTTAATTGAAAAGAACCGGCTTCTTTTCGTAACTGGAGACAAGCGACAAATAATCGCATCAATCCCGTTGCTTCATATAAATGCCCCATTCCCAAACTACCGCCCGATGGATTTACCGGGAATTCACCTTCCGGATAAGTGACACCCTCTTTCAATAGATTTACACCTTCACCTTCGGTAGCAATTCCTAATGCCTCCAGGTGTTGGAGTTCTTTATAAGAGAATGTGTCGTCAATCTCAGCAAAGTCCAGTTCCTTTCGTGGGTTTTTAATTCCGGCCTGTTCATAAGCCATCTTTGCTGCCTTCTCTACATAGGTTGGGAAGAACCAATTACGGGTATCAAGGTTTGGTGAACCCTCCATCCAGCCGAGGCCTTTAATCTCAATCGGTTTTTTAGAAAGAGAAGAGGCGACCTTTTTTGCTGCCAAAACAAAGACAAAGGCTCCGTCCGCTGGCTGACTAATTTCACCGGACAAAAGAGGGTAGGAAACCGGTTTGGTTGAGAGAACCGAATCAATAGTTAAATCAGCACCATAACAGCCGTAAGGATTTTTTAAACCATTCCTTCTATTCTTTACGACCACCTCGGCACAACCAAGCCTTGTGGCACCATTTCCCGAGAGGAATAGGTCGTATTCTAAACCAGCAATAAAATAAGGGTTAAGATTTAAGGGTCTTTGCCAGATTGGGTCAAGAGCACACATCGCAATTCCATCCGGGGTTAAAATATTGGAGGATTTGGCATGGGCCTCCACCACCGCAATGTCAAAATGTCCGGTCTTAATCTGAAGACAGGCGGCAATAATTCCCGAGAGTCCGTCTTGGGTTAAGGTGTGCATCGGTTTTAAGACCGCCCCTAATTGGTCCGGGGTGTATTCGTCAAAGATTGATGTCCCTTCATTATAGTCTTCGGCACAGGTGATAAAGGTATCAACATCCTTTCTTGGATTAATCCCACAATCGTTATAGGCCTTAACCGCGGCCTCAAAGACCAATTCTTTATAAGAGCAATCAGGTGATAAAGGTCGGCAGGGAACACTCCCCATCCCGACGATTGCTACTTCCATAATTCCTCCTTATGAATACCGCCCGAGGCGGTTTTTATAGATATTCCTATCTCTCTTATGGCTCCTATTTTTATCGCCACCTTTTAAGTCTACTCAAAAAAAGGAATTAGTCAACAGCCCGCTTTTCTAATTTAGTTGAAAAATCAGGCTCTAAACCCTATGGTAGATACCTTACCTTTATGTTCTTAATTCCCCAGAAGATATTATCTCTTATCCGTCCATCCCGCCGGTAATAGGAATTGAGCATTCGTCTTATTTTCTCTCGTTCCGAAAGCCGGGCATAGGGACAGGGGTTTTTTATTGGTCTTAAATGAAAGGCTTTAAGGTAAGCATTAATTATCTCACTGGTGAAATAATATAGTGGTCTTATGATATAAAACCTTCCATTAAAAAAATCCTGTTTTGGCACAAAAGTAGAAACCTCAGAGGCAAAGAAGAGATTCAAAAGAAATGTCTCGTTCACATCCTCTCGGTGATGGGCTAAGGCAATCTTATTTATCCCATTTTCTTCGGCAATGGTAAAAAGCGCCTTCTTTCGCTCCCAGGAGCAGAAGAAACAGAAATCCTCCCCAATCCTTTCAATCTTCTCTCCAATTGCTAATTTTTTTATCTGATAATTAACCCCTAATTTCCGAAAGATTTTTTCTATTCTTTCTCTTGACCAATTGGGAAAACCTGGGTCAATATGGCAGGCAAAAATCTGCCAACCTTTTCTCTTTCTCTTATTGTATTCATTAAATAAGTGGAGAAGAGAAAGGGAATCCTTACCGCCCGAGAAACCAACCAAAACCTTTTCGCCATCCGTTAGCAACTGGTAGTCTTCCATTGCCTTCTTAAACCAGCCGAAGGCAATCTTCACTACCGCCTTTGGCGCCTTTTTAATCATAAATTTTTAACCACGGATGGACACAGAGATTAAAACGGAAAGAAAATTTTTCATTATTTATCTCTGTTTACCGAAGGGAACTGTGGCAAAATAATCTTACGGTTTCATTCTTTTTAGCAGGCAGGGATTTTAACGCAGGGGTATTTAGAAAGAAAATCTAAGAATATATCCTTTATCTCTTTCAACCTTTCTTCGGTCTTACCCTCAAACCGCAGAACCAGTATCGGCTGGGTGTTGGATGCCCGCAAAAGACCAAAGCCATCCTCCCACTCTACCCTTATTCCATCAATATCAATTATCTCACATTCCATACCTTTGGTAATTTGGCAAAAATATTCCCGCGCTTCCGCCACAATTGGAAACTTCTCTTCCTCAGGACAATTGACCCTTATCTCTGGTGTGGAAAAATAAGAAGGAATTTCACCGGCGAGTTCTTGCAAACTCTTTTTTGTCTCGGCAACGATTTGCAGTAATTTCAAAGAGGCAAATATCGCATCATCATAACCAAAATAATCCTCACCGAAGAACATATGCCCCGACATCTCACCGGCTAAAAAGGCTTTCTCTTCCTTCATTCGTGCCTTAATTAGGGAATGTCCGGTCTTCCACATCAAAGGATTTCCGCCGATTTTTAATATATATTCCCTAAGCCCTTTGGAGCACTTCACATCAAACACAACCTTTGCCTTGGGATGCCGGCTTATCAAGTCCCGGGCATAGATTCCAAGGAGTTTATCACCCCGCACAATATTTCCCTCTTCATCAATTGCCCCGATTCTATCGCCATCGCCATCATAACCAATCCCTAAATCCGCATCCAATTCGTTCACCAGACTGATAACATCCTTCATATAATTATCAATTGTCGGGTCAGGCAGATGGACTGGAAAATTACCATCCGGTTCTAAATTTATGAACGCTGGCTCTACGGGATAATCTTTTAATAAATCTTCTAAAAGAACCCCTACCGTGCCATTGCCCGGGTCAAAGACAACCTTCAATGTTTGCTTAAATCTTATCTTCTTTTGCAGGGTATTTATATAATCAGGAATTGGATTTAAGAAGAATACCTTGCCTCTTCCTTCCCGAAACTTCCCTTCTTCAACTATCTCCCTTAATCTTTGAATCTCTTCTCCATAGATTGTCGTCTTGCCGAGACCAATCTTAAAACCATTGTATTCTTTCTCGTTATGACTGCCGGTGATTTGGAGCCCAGCGTTTTTGTTGTAATGAAAGAAAGAGAAATAAAATACCGGTGTGGGAATTATTCCCAAATCAATCACATCACAACCCGTAGAGATTATCCCTTCAATTAAGACATTTCTTATCCGTTCGGAGGAGAGTCGCACATCCCGACCGATTAAAACCTCACTTCCCTGCCATTCCTCCTTCGTTTGGATATAAGTCCCATAACCCTGGCCGATTTGATAAACGACATCATCGGTCAGGTCCCTATCGGCAATCCCTCTAATATCATACTCTCGGAAAATCTTTTTATTTATCATAAATATATCTTATTTTAATCATTGGGAAAGTCAATAAAATAAAAGGGGCAGGAGAATTCCTGCCCCCTTGGGTTGTGTTATTCCTTTTCTACCATATACTTATGCCAGGCCTTAAACTCGGGGTCGCGGAGACCTTCCTTGATTTCGATTTCGGTCCAGGTTACGCCGTTCCAGATATCAATGTACTGGATAATAATAGGAAGGTAGAGTAAAAGCGTTAGCCACTCCATCATCCTTATCTTTACACCCTCGTTATACATATAACCGGCTCGTGGTCCGAAAAACCATCCGTAGAGACAGGCAACACAGCCGCCCCTCTTCGGTTTTTCCGGTGCCTGGGCATAAGATATAGAGAAATAGGCAGTAAAGAGTGTAAGGATTAAAAAGAGGCTTATCAAGCGCTTCATAAATCCCCCTTTTTATCACTATCTATTTTAACAAAATTTTAGAAAATGTCAATAGTCAAATTTTTTCATAAGTCTAATCTCAAAGATTTCATTGGGCAATGGGATATTTAACCGCAACCTTTGGAGTAAAGTCTTAATCACCAAAACCCCTTCTTCCGTTCCTTTCCTTATCTCATAACTGAGCGGTAGCCAGATACTATCTATCTTTGCCAGGCTATCAACCACATAAATCGTTGTTGGATTCTTACCTTTGGTATAGGTCTCATATCTTAAAGGAATAAATCGCTCTTTATCAATCCAGAGCAGTATCTTAGAAAATAAAGTATCGGTCTTTGGTCTCCCCTCAAATAAGAAGACCTTATATCTCTTCACCTCGCCTTCCCAGATTTTCTTAAACTGAAATCTTTCGGTAAGATAAAAGAAGGAATTTCGGAAATCAAGATATTCATTCATCTCCTTACTTGGGTTATCAATTATCCGCAGGGTATACTTTTTAGCCTTCTCCTCTCTTATGAGAAGGGTCTCACTGTTTAGGATAATCTCCTCTTCTGATAAATTCAAACGCAACTTATCTGGTGATTTGTAGTAGAAAAACCCTTTCAGTTTTATCTCACCCCGTCGTGTGCTTTTAATATTCCTTTCAATTTCACCGGAAAGGGTATTAATTGTTGATAGATTCTTGTTCACCGCCGCTAATATTGATTCGGTTGGAGGGGATTGAAAGAGAAAGAAGAGGGAGATGAGAAAATTCATAATCGTGGGCTTAAAATGAATGCATATCCAAGATTTATTGAGTTATTTCCCTAATAAGTCGATTAACAAAAAATATAGCGCCTTCCTTCTCCTTTAAGTCTTCTTTTGTTTGCGAGAATTTAATGAGGGATTTTTGGTCATTTATTGTCAACATCGCTTTTATTGAGATATTTCCGGTGTGTGTATCTTCATCAAGAAGATAAATTACAGGACCGAGAAGTATTGCGGCCGCAGCGTATGGAACAAATATCGCTAACGAAGATAAGCAACAGCCACCAATACAGCCACTTATCACAAAAAACCAGTCAACCGGGTCTTTTCCCTGGAATTTATAATCTTCAATATCTAAAATCACTTTCGGGGCAATCTCTAAATCTACTACTTTAATATTAAGAGAATCTAATAAACTCGTCATCAAGCCTTTGAGGACTGTCACATCCATCTTTCCGCTCCGGCTCACAATTTCTAACCGGATTTGATTTTCCGGGATTTTAATTTTCGGCACGATTCTGAATTCAACCCCTTCGGCCGGTTCAGTTATCTTCTGGGCAAAAAGAGGAATACAAGATATTGCTAAGATTATAAAATTTATCGGTCTCATTCTGGTTTTTCGCTCCTTTTTAAGAAAAGTCGGTAAATGGCCACTCCTCTTTTTATCTTCACAAAATTCATTCTTTCTATTCCATTTTACTAAAAAATTTCCAATTGTCAAGCCTGTTTCGTTCTGACTTCAAAATTGTCACTTGGGCGGGCAAATCAAAATGAGGCTAAGAAGGAGGTCCAGAGGAGGACACAGGGAAAGGCACAGGGAGAGACCAAGAGAGCCTATCAGGGGGAGATAAAGTAAGGCATTAAGAAAGGGTAAGAGAGAGGGCAAGAGTAAGAGGCAGGGAAAGGGGTTAGGTAAGGGATAGAGTAAAGGATAGAGTAAGAGACCCACTAAGCCGTGAAGTAAGGCGCAGGGTAAGGCATC
>Ga0129301_1000199_pt1 | contig 31734 bp, 37 predicted proteins | sample ConPoolayeHmetaG_FD_94489 | JGI IMG/M metagenome (GOLD analysis project Ga0129301, IMG submission 94489) | Hot spring microbial mat communities from California, USA to study Microbial Dark Matter (Phase II) - Cone Pool mat layer H metaG ...
ACATTAAGTATATATTTCGCTCTTGTGCTATATATCAATCAGATGTAAAGGAGCGTGATAAAAAATGACAGAAAAAACATCAGATTGGAAGACCGTAAGCATCAGACAAGAACTCGTTAAAGAAATCGAAGAAGCACTAAGAACAGGAAGATACCGAAGCATCTCAGAATTCGTCTCAGAAGCCATCCGCTTACGATTAGAGGAACTAATGCGCACTCAAGGCATTCCAGCAGAAAAACGCAAAGAAGCCTTAACCACACCAGGCCAATTGCTCTACACGCCAAAGCACACATGGGCTCAAATTACTTCTGAAGGAAACATTCGCGTAGGCGTCTCTGACTACGCACAAAGGCACCTAAAAGGCATCGCGCACATCATGACAGACCCCGTAGGAAAGGAAATCAAGAAAATGGAGCCCCTAGGCATCGCTGAAACGTGGATGTTCATGTTCGACTTGTACGCACCGATAAGCGGCAAAATAGTCAAAGTTAACGAGAACTTGAAGAACGACCCCACAATCATTAATGAAGATCCATATGGCGATGGCTGGATAGCTGAGATAAAGCCGAATAACTCGCTAACGCTGGAAGAAGAGCTTAAGGGATTGTTGAGTGCTCGAGAATATACCAAGTGGGTAGAGAAGCTGGAAGGAAGATTACGCGAGTAATTTCCCATTCTTTTTTCTATATACTTCTGAAAATTTGATACTTTAATCTTGAATTAAGCTTAACTTGAATTGCTTAATATATTTGGGAGAGAATGGATAATATTCTATGTAAAGCTGGTTTAATGATGCCCGTAAATAGCACCATAAACAAAAAGCGGTTCCCACCTTGCCGAGCAGCCTGCCCAGCAAAAGTAAACGTTCAAGCATACGTTTCTCTGCTTCAGAGAGGCAAATTCAAAGAAGCGGTTGAAATCATACGAAAGGACATGCCTTTTCCAGCAATTTGCGGAAGAGTCTGCTTCAGCCCATGTGAAGATGCGTGTGCAAGAACAAACGTTGACCAAGCAGTAGCCATCCGCTCACTAAAAAGATTTGTCGCTGACATTGAAAGAGAAGGAGAACGAGTTAAATCTGAGCCAATTCCAAAAAGGCATGTTGACAAAGTCGCCATAATAGGTGCAGGTCCAACAGGCTTAACTGCTGCCTACGAGCTTGCCAAGCTTGGCTATCCTGTAACAGTATTCGAGCGTATGTCTGAAGCTGGGGGAATGATGCGCTATTGCATACCTAATTTTCGCCTTGAAAAATTTGTCGTGGCAAATGAAATTGCATACATTAAAGATTTAGGCGTGGAGATTAAAACAGGCGTAGAGTTTGGAAAGGACATCACAATTGAAAGTTTGCGGAAAGAGGGCTACAAGGCGATTCTGATCGCCATCGGGACTCAGAAGGGTATGGATCTAAATGTTCCTGGAGAAGATTTAGACGGTGTTATTAATGCTGTTGATTTTCTTAAGGATGTTGCGCTTGGAAAGCATGTGGAAGTTGGAGAGAAAGTAGCTGTTGTTGGTGGTGGAAATAGTGCAATAGACGCTGCTAGAACAGCCAAAAGGCTTGGCGCAAAAGAAGTTCTTATTCTTTATAGACGCTCTCGTGAGGAAATGCCTGCGTTGCCAAGTGAAATAGCAGAAGCAGAGAAAGAAGACGTCAAATTCCACTTTCTCGTGGCGCCAAAACAGATTATAGGCGAAAATGGCAAGGTTAAAGCTATTGAATGCTTACGAATGCGTCTAGGCGAGCCAGACGAAAGTGGCAGAAGACGGCCTGTTCCTATAAGCTTCTCAGAGCACCAATATGAAGTGGACATGGTAATCCCAGCTTTGGGACAAGTCTCCGAAGCTTCATCCATACCTAAAGAATTATCAAGCAAAGAATCTAGAGCACCTCTCATACAAGTCGATCCTTTAACATTAGAAACAAATTTGCCCGGTGTTTTTGCAGGAGGTGACATAGTTTCAGGACCTGCAAGTATAATTGAAGCTGTTGGCGCTGGAAAACGAGCTGCAGTTTCGATAATCCTCTATCTATCGGGGCAAGATATTCATCGTGATAGAGGTGAGGATGTTGAAGAGACAACGTGGGTTAAGGATTGGAGTCGGGTTAGGAAGAAGGAACGCAGATATGAGGCCGCTGGTGAGAAGCCGCGGCTAAGTTTTGATGAGGCTGCAGATTATTTGAGAAATTTGGAGGAAAAAGCAAGGTTCGAAGCTTATCGCTGTTTGGGTTGTGGTCCATGCGCTGAATGCTTGGGCAATACCGAACTGTGTGAGGCTGACAAGGCTGTTGTTGATGAGGCTCGGTGTGTAGGTTGCAACGTCTGTGCAGTGATCTGCCCCTTTAGTGCAGTTAAGAAAGATGAGAACAACATTGCTAGGGTGAATGAAGAGCTTTGCAAAGGCTGCGGAATATGTGCTGCAAGATGCCCTGAAAGAGCAATTTCCATGAAGAAATTTACAGATGACCAAATTTTGGCTCTTGCAACAACGCCGATTAGGAGGCGATGAAAATGGCTGAGGAACCTAGACTTGTCTGTTTCATGTGTAACTTTACGTTCTGTCGAAATGCAATTGACATGCCAGCATACGTGAATGTTGCTCGCGTTAACTGCATTGGAAGACTAGACCCTGCGACCATAATAGAGACGTTTGAAAGGGGAGCGGACGGCGTTATGCTGGTTGGGTGTAAACCGCCAGACTGTCACTATGTTGAAGGAAATCTTCAAGCGGAACGTGTCGTGAAAATGGTTGGCAAACTTTTGAATCTGGCTGGTGTGGAATCAGAGCGCTTGAAGATATTTTGGGTATCGCCTCTAGAAGAGAAGGATTTCAGTCGCTTGGTGAAAAATTTCTCGAAAGAAGTTGCCAAGTTTGGTCCTTTACCTCTTGGAAATCGCAAATATGATGCTAAGCTATCAACGAACATTTTGGCGGCGAAGGATGCTGTTAACGGTTTTCGGTTGCGAGTGCTGCTTGGTAGAGAGAAAGAGCTGACTGAGAGCGTCAACGTTTATGGTGAGAAAATCTCGGATGAGAATTTTGATGCGCTTTTGGATGATGTGGTTAGAGAGGAATACACTAGATACAAGATTCATCAGCTTACCAGAAGTGGTTCACTTTCGGTTAAGGAGTTGGCGAAGGAAATTGGAATAACACCAGACGAGGTGCTTAAGCAGATTGTGGAGATGCGTAGAAAGAACATGATTCAGTTTGATTGTCTGGAAGGTCAGACTCCTTTATACAAGGCGTTGAAGGTGGCATGAAATGGCAAAAGAAAACAAAGTGGGAGCGGTTCTCGTTGTTGGCGGAGGAGTTGCAGGAATTCAAGCTTCTTTAGATTTAGCTGATTCCGGCTTCAAAGTATACCTACTTGATCAAGGTGCAAGCATAGGCGGGGTTATGGCGCAACTTGACAAGACATTTCCTACAAATGACTGTTCGATGTGCATTTTGTCGCCGAAACTTGTTGCTACTGGGCGGCACCCCAACATCACTATTCTGACATGTGCTGAAATATTAGGATTAGACGGGGAAGCTGGAAACTTCGAAGTAAAACTTCGAAAGAAAAGTCGTTACATTATCGAAGAAAAATGCAATGGATGCGGCATCTGCGCACAAAAATGTCCAATCGAGGCTGTGGACACGTTTAATGAAGGCTTTAGCAAAAAAAGTGCGATTTACGTGGAATATCCGCAGGCGGTTCCTCTAAAGTACAAAATTGACCGTGAGAAATGCATTGGCTGCGGTACATGCTTCGAGATCTGTAAGGCTGGAGCAATTCAATACGACCAAGAGGACAGTGAAGTTACACTTAAAGTTGGCTCAATAATACTTGCGCCAGGATTTGAGCCCTTTGACGCACGATTGAAAAGCGAATACGGCTATGGACGGTACAAGAATGTTGTGACAAGTATCGAGTTTGAGCGCATTTTGAGTGCTTCTGGACCATACGGCGGATTGGTTTTGAGACCTTCGGATGGCGATATTCCGAAGAAAATAGCGTTTATTCAATGTGTCGGCTCACGCGATTTTCAGCTAGGAAACAATTATTGTTCTGCTGCGTGCTGCATGTATGGCATGAAGGAAGCGGTAATAGCGAAGGAGCACACTTCAACAAAACTGGATGCTACCATCTTTTACATGGATATGCGTTCTTATGGAAAGGAGTTTGACGATTATCGAAATCGCGCTGAAGAAGAATATGGCATAAGATTCATGAGGTCGAGAGTTGCTGGTGTGTCTGAAGATCCAAAGACGGGAAATCTTCACGTTCACTATGTTGAAGATGAGAATCCTAAAACTGAAGAATTCGACATGGTTGTGCTATCAATCGGAATGTTGCCGCCGAAAAACATTGACAAGTTAGCCAAAAATTTGGGAATAAAACTCAATAAATACAATTTCTGCGAGACAAACAATTTCTCACCGATGGAAACTTCAAAGCCTGGCATTTTTGTCTGCGGAGCTTTCTCTGCTCCCAAGGACATTCCAGAAAGCGTGGCTCAAGCGAGTGGTGCAGCTTCGAAGGCGATGGCGGTAATTGCTAGTGAAAGAGGAAAACTTGTAGCTGCGAAGGAGTATCCAGCAGAGAAGGACGTTAGCCAAGAAGAGCCTCGAATTGGCGTCTTTGTCTGTCATTGCGGAATCAACATTGGCGGCGTTGTAAATGTTCCAGAAGTTGTGGAATACGCTAAAAAATTGCCTCACGTAGTCTATGCGGAAGCGAACGTTTACACGTGCTCTCAAGACACGCAGAAGCTTATCAAAGAAAAAATCATAGACAAAAAGCTGAACCGTGTTATTGTAGCATCGTGCACTCCAAGGACGCATGAACCGCTTTTCAGAGAAACCGTGCAAGAGGCTGGATTGAACCCGTATCTGTTTGAGATGACTAACATTCGTGACCAATGCAGTTGGGTGCACATGCACGAACCCAAAGAAGCAACAGAAAAAGCAAAAGACCTTGTTCGGTCAGTAGTGGCAAAAGCAGCGCTTTTAAAACCCTTACAGAAACCATTGATAACAGTCACTCCAGTGGGTCTAATAATCGGAGGCGGAGTTTCAGGCATGACCGCTGCCTTAGAGCTTGCAGAGCAAGGCTTTGAGGTGCACCTTGTAGAAAGAGAAACCGAATTGGGCGGTCACCTTCGCACAATTCACTATTTGCTAGGAGACAAAGAGAATCCGAAAGAAAAGCTCGCTGCTTTGGTAAAGGCTGTAAAAGAAAACGAAAAAATACACGTATATGTTGGAGCCGAAGTTACTAGCGTTACAGGATTTGTTGGAAACTTTAAATCAAAAATAAAACAGCAAACAGGGCGAGAAATAGAAGTAGAACACGGCATAGTAATAGTAGCCACAGGAGCTACTGAATACAAGCCGGTAGAATATCTCTACGGCAAAGATGCAAGGGTCATGACCCAGCATGAGCTTGAAGAAAAAATTGCAAAAGGAGAATTCAAAGCCAAAAACGTTGCCATGATTCAATGTGTCGGCGCACGAAATGAAGAGAGACCTAATTGCTCTAGAATCTGCTGTGGTCAAGCTGTAAAAAATGCGCTGAAAATCAAAGAGATAAGCCCAGAAACAGAAGTTTACATACTCTACAAGGATATGCGAACTTACGGTTTCAAAGAAGACTATTATCGAGAAGCAGCAACGAAAGGCGTCCTGTTCATCAACTACAGTGACGACAGAAAGCCAACAGTTGCAAGCGAGAATGGAAAGCTAAAACTTGTTTTCTGGGAGCCAGTTATCGGAGCCGAAGTTGAAATAGAACCAGACATATTGGTATTAAGCGCCGCAACAATCCCGAACCCAGACAACAAAAAAATAGCGGAAATGCTGAAAGTGCCATTAACAAAAGACGGCTTCTTCCTAGAGGCTCACATGAAACTTAGACCAGTAGACTTCGCAACAGAAGGCGTTTTCCTATGCGGTATGGCTCACTCACCCAAATACATTGACGAAAGCATAGCGCAAGCTTGCGCTACAGCTGCAAGAGCAACAACCATACTGTCCAAAGACAAGCTTGAAATGGAGGGAATAGTTGCAAACGTATCTGAAGATTTATGTAGTGGTTGTAAGATTTGTGAATATCTGTGTCCTTACGGTGCAGTTGAAATGAAGGACAAAGAAGGCAAAACCATCGCCCATGTCATCGAAGCCCTATGCAAGGGCTGCGGAGCATGTGGCACAGCATGCCCAACAAAAGCCATAACCATGGGACACTTTACAACCGAAGAGATTCTTGCTCAAGTTAAAGCAGCATTAGTGGAGGTAAAATCTTGACCGACAAAAACGGTTTCGAACCAAAAATAATCGGTTTCTTATGCAACTGGTGCTCCTACGCAGGCGCAGACCTCGCAGGAGTAAGCAGAATTCAGTACCCTCCAAACATAAGAATCATAAGAGTAATGTGCAGCGGAAGAATAGACCCCGCCTTCGTTCTTGAAGCCTTCAAAAATGGCGCCGATGGGGTTCTCGTAGCCGGATGCCACTTACCATCAGACTGCCACTACATTAGTGGAAACTTTAAAGCACAAAGACGAATCACGTTACTTAGAAAAGTTCTCAAAGACTTTGGAATCGAGCCACAACGTTTACGGTTAGAATGGATTTCAGCCAGCGAAGGAGACAAATTTGCTGCAGTTGTCCGTGACATGGTGGAAGAAATAAAGCAACTTGGACCAAACCCGATTAAAAGTGCAAAGGCTGAAAACTGATGACAGAAAAACTCGCAATAAAAGTTTCAGAAATAAATCCAAAATTCAAATACGAAATTTCAAAGATGCACGGCGGCGAAAAACTGATGCGCTGCTTCCAGTGCGGAACCTGCACCTCTGACTGTCCAGTTGCACGATTCAGCGAAACCTATAGACCCAGACAAATCATCCGCATGACCCAGCTTGGACTAAAAGACAGAGTCCTAAACAGCGACACACTATGGCTCTGCGCCTCTTGCTTCACATGCACTGACCGATGTCCCCAAGATGTTGAAGTCGCTAGCGCCATACGAGTTCTACGCAATCTGGCAGCAGAAGAAGGTCGAGTTCCACAAGTTTTCAAAGACCAGTGCTCAAGCATACTCCAAACTGGCTATGCATACAAAATTCCAGAAATGAGAATCAAAAAACGAGAAACGCTAGGACTGCCACCACTACCAAAAGGAAACCCAGAACGCCTAGCAAAAACCCTCTGCAACATCGGCTTCCTCAAACACATTCAAAAGAAGGAATGAGGAGAAAATGGCGGAAAACAAATACCTCATGTTTCTCGGTTGCGCAATCCCCTACCGTGTAGCAGCATTTGAAATCTCAGCTCGCAAAGTTCTTCAAAAACTAGGCGTAGAACTTGTCGAAATGCCTGAATTCAACTGTTGCGGGCTTCCACTAGATCCAGTAAGCCACGAAATGATGCTCATTCTAGCAGCCAGAAACTTGGCTCTAGCAGAACAAAAAGGCTTAAACATTCTAACCCTTTGTCCCGGTTGCGCTGGAACTCTGAAAAAAGTTAATTGCATGTTAAAAGAAGACCGTGGATTGCGTGAAGAGATTAACAAGCGTCTGCGTGAAGACGGTTTAGAGTTTAAAGGAACAGTAGACGTTAAGCATCTGATGCAAGCATTAATCGAAGATATAGGGCTGGAGAAAATCAAAGACTCTGTTATTAAGCCTCTTTCCTACTTGAAAGTGGCTGAGCATAACGGCTGTCACATTCTGAGACCAAAAGAATTTATAGGATTCGACGACCCTGAAGACCCCAAGACTCTCAAGACTTTAATTGAAGCAACAGGCGCAACGTGCCTAGACTATTTGGACGAAACTGAATGTTGCGGTGCACCAAGCGTAGGGGTAAACGACAAGATCGCACTAGCGCTTGCGCGAGACAAACTTAATCATATTAAGCAAGTCGACGCTGAGGCTATGATTACCATCTGCCCGTTCTGCCACATAATGTATGATACAAACGAGTTGCGAATTGAGAAAATGTTTAATGAGACTTATGGCATTCCTATACTGCATTATCCACAGTTGCTGGGTTTAGCTATGGGATTGAAACCTGAAGATCTAGCGTTTAACGAGCTTAAAGTTGATGTTTCAAAACTGTTAGAAAAAGTTGGTGAAAAGTAAAATGGCGAAAGAAAAATTGAAATTAGCCTTCTACTGGGCTGCAAGCTGCGGCGGATGCGAAATTGCAGTATTAGACATTAACGAGAAAATCTTGGATGTTATAGGCATAGCAGACATCGTTTTCTGGCCTGTAGCCATGGACATCAAGTACAAGGATGTCGAAGCCATGCCAGATAAATACATTGACATCTGCTTCTTCAATGGCTCTGTTCGCACTTCTGAGCAGGAACATATGGCTAAGCTTCTGCGTAAGAAGTCTAAGACGCTTGTAGCTTTTGGTTCTTGTGCTCATGAAGGCTGCATTCCTGGACTGGCGAATTTGCATGATGCTAAAGAGATTCTAAGCACTGCCTATCTGAAAGAGAAATCTGTTGTCAATCCAGAAGGCGTTCTTCCTCAGCCTAAAACTCAAGTAAAAGAAGGCGTTTTGCATATCCCAGAGTTTTACGACACCGTTCGAACATTGAATCAGACGGTTGATGTTGATTACTATTTGCCTGGATGTCCACCTCCAGTGAAGCTTATAGCGAATGCTGTGGATGCGATTGCGAAGGGTGAGCTTCCACCTAAAGGCTCTGTGCTTGCTCCGTTGAAGAGCGTTTGCGACGAGTGCCCACGCAAGAAGGAGAATAAGAAGATTAGCAAGATCTATCGGGTTCATGAGAAGGTTCCTGAGCCTGAAAAATGCCTATTGGAGCAAGGAATAATCTGCATGGGTCCTGCTACTCGCAGCGGTTGTGGTGCGCAGTGTTTGACGGTTGACATGCCTTGCACTGGTTGCGGTGGTCCTTGTCCGAATGCGCCTGAGCAGGGTGCAGCTATGATGAGTGCCTTGGCTTCTATTCTTGGCTTAGAGGGTGAGCAGGAGCATTATAGTGATGAGGATGTGGAGAAGTTGATGAATCAGATTAAAGACCCAGTTGGCACGTTTTACATGTATTCTTTACCGTCTTCGATTCTGAGGAGGAAGGTGATGAAGAAATGAAGGAAATAAGCATAGACCCGATAACAAGGCTTGAGGGGCATGGGAGCATTAGCATATTCTTGAATGATGCTGGTGAGGTGGAGAATGCCTATCTAAAGATTCCAGAGCTTAGGGGTTTTGAGCAGTTCTGTGTCGGGCGTAGAGCTGAGCTTATGCCTTTGTTGACTACTCGGATTTGCGGTGTTTGTCCTGTGGCGCATCATTTTGCTTCTGCTAAGGCTTTGGACGCTGCGTTTAATGTTGAGCCGCCGTCTGCTGCGAAGAAGCTTCGTGAGCTTATGTACGCTGCCTACTTCATTTATGACCATACGCTGCATTTCTATTATCTTGGCGGTCCAGATTTTGTGGTGGGTCCTGATGCTCTGCCTGAAAAGCGTAATATTATTGGTGTGATTGAGAAGGCTGGCTTGGACATTGGCAAGGAGGTTATCAAGCATAGGGCTTATGGGCAGAAGATGACTGAGATTATCGGGGGAAAGGCTACGCATCCTGTTTGCGCTTTGCCTGGAGGCGTTTCTAAGCCTTTAAGCGAGGAGAATCGGGCGGAGATTGAGCGTATGGCTGCTTCGTCTGTTGAGTTCGCCAAGTTTTCGCTTAAGCTGTTTCACAACATTGTGCTTGGAAATACGAAGTATGTGGATTTGATTAAGAGCCAAAGCTACGTGCATAAGACGTATTATATGGGTTTGGTTGATGAGCATAATAAGGTTAACTTTTATGATGGTAAGGTGCGGGTTGTTGACCAGAATGCTCGTGAACTTTTGAAGTTTGAGCCTAAGGACTATTTGGAGCATGTGGGTGAGCATGTGGAGCAGTGGACTTATGCGAAGATGCCGTTTTTGAAGAAGGTTGGCTGGAAAGGCTTGGTTGACGGTCCAGACAGCGGAATTTACCGTGTGGGTCCGCTTGGAAGGCTTAACGCTTCGGATGGTATGGCTACACCGCTTGCGCAGGCTGAGTATGAGCTTATGTATAAGACTCTTGGCGGAAAACCAGTGCATAACACGCTTGCTTTTCATTGGGCTAGGCTTATTGAGCTATTATACGCAACTGAGCGGGCTTTGGAGTTGAGCAGAGATCCGGAAATAACGAGTAAGGATGTGCGTGCAGTGCCGAAAGAGCCTGGCGAAGGCGTTGGAATTGTGGAGGCTGCTAGGGGTACGTTGATTCATCATTATGTGCTGGATAAGGATGCGCTAGTTAAGGAGGTTAATTTGATTGTTGCAACTACGAATAATTATCCAGCGATTTGTATGAGTGTGCGGGATGCTGCTAAGGGTATGATTCATGGTGACAAGATTGATCAGGGCGTTTTGAATATGGTGGAGATGGCTTTCAGGGCTTATGACCCGTGTTTTGCGTGTGCTACACATTTGGCGGTTGGGCAGATGCCTTTGACGTTGAAGATTTATGATAGTAAGAAGAGGCTGATTAGGACTCTGTCTCGTTGAGAGACTCTACTTCCCTTATATAAGGGGTCTAGAGCCTCAGAGAGAGCAAGCTTTCCTCCGTCAAAGCCTAAGCATAGCGTATTTGAAGCCTAATAGAAATTAAATGTTAAAATCTAGAGGGGGTTAGGTCCGTATTGGCTGCTTTTTAAGCCAAAACCTTATGGTGCGCCTATATTTAGAAGGGTTAGAGTGTTTCAAGAGCCTCGGGAAGTTAAGGGTTAAGCGTTATTTTCTTCTGAGAAGAATCATGTTGATATTACTTAAATTCTCAGCCTTCTCTAAAGGCTTATCTATAAACCATGTGCTTTCTGTTCCCTCAAACCAGCCTAGAAATTCAAACTTTCCGTTCAGCTTGACGAGTAACTTGAATTCTTGCGGAAAGATTATTTTCATGTCCTTCTCGTCTACAAACTGCTTCTTTTCTCCTTTATCATCAACGTTTAGTGTTAACCGTTCTGTTCCAATCTGTTCCAACACGTTTTTCAGGGACCATTCATAAGTGGTTTCAACCTTTATCCCGTCACGTTCCATAATCCAATTCTGTTTCGCGTCTTGCTTGGTCCAGTCTATACCCCAGTTCTGAATGAAATATACGCCACCTTTCTTTAGGCAAGAAGCCACAGAATCCAAATGAGTTAAAAATTCCTCATTAGACTTTACGCTAAGCGTGCCCATCATGATAAAAGCAAAATCCACCCTCTCTTCTAAGCTAAATTTCATCATGTCTGCTTGCACTGTTCTAATTTTGACGTCTTCCTCCTTTGCTTTTTTCTTCAGATAATTGAGCATTTCTTGACTTAAATCTAAACCAACACATTCATAACCGCGTTTGGCAAGCTCTCTCAACTGCAAGCTCGGACCGCAACCAATGTCAAGAGCTTTATGAACCTTCACCTTACTGAACTTTTCAATAATCCTTTCGAAAGCGTCTGCCTGCGTTTTAGGGTCAAAGAAGCTGAAAGCAATTTCGTAATACAAGGGCTGCTTATAAAGCTCCATAACAAAACCACGCACAATAAACTAGATAAACTTTTCAAAAGCTCGAAAATCCTTAAAAACAATCGCCACACTAAATCAAATGCAGAAAGGCTTGGGCCGGTAGCTCAGCTTGGCTGGAGCGTTCGGCTGATAACCGAAAGGTCGAGAGTTCAAATCTCTCCCGGCCCACTTATGGATTTGAAAAGATTTTTGGGAGGGAATCTTTAATATAAGCATTTCCAGACGTTGTTCTAGGAACGCTGTTAGGAAGCTTGTTCCAAGCCTGTACAAGCTGATTGTTAAGTCTTTATTTCAAGTAATCTGCATTTTTTCGATCGATACGTAAGTTTAATAAAAAAAGGTTTTTGATTTTTGTAGCACTTTGAGGCGTCATTGTTTCTATGGATAGCAGACTGTACCTTCAGCATACAATATAGAATGTGTTGGGTCTGTTAGCATCCCGTTTAGTGACCCCTTCTTTTGAAAGCCTTCGAATTCTCCCGTGGCATGTGTGCCTATGAACATTCCGGTGATTAGGTATCCCTGTGAGATTTTGCCTGTTGCGGTTCCCGAGAATGTGCCACGCCCCTCGAAGGTTAGTCGCCATTTTCCGTTAAAGGTTCCTTCACCAGTTGCCAAATCGATGTTCATCGACAACCAGTCCTCAAACTTGCTGGTGCCCAAGCTTCCTGTCTCTGTGCCAGCCCAGTAGGAGTCCCGAATGTGTAGAATGCCATCCTCACTAACCCATTGCTTGCCATGATCAATCAGCGTTCTTTCGATGTAAGAGCTGTACGGTTCTTTGGTCTTTGCTTTGGCTGGAGTTATTAGCATCACAGATAATATTAGTAGGGCGACAATAGGTAGCAAGATTTTTTTCATTTTGTACCTCCTCCTTTTTTCTTCAACCTATTAATGTGACGATAAAAATAGGTAGGTATTTTTCACAGAAAACCACGCCAAATTTGCGGAGCAAAGGTGGAAAAATCGAACAATTGCGGAATATTTTAATCATTATGGCTAAAATTCTAATTAAATGACTGAAAACCAGAAACAAAGACAGATTTTGACGGATTCTATTCAGAGCAGGCTTATCCATTTTTACCGGTTGCTAGCAACTTGGGCATCGACGTATCTTTTTATTGTCTCTTTCTCGTATGGTATTCTTGCTTTTATAATTGTTCCGCCGCGTCCTCGCTTGCCTGTGAAAATTCGGATTTCTATGAGCCCACGTTTTTCAAGCTCAGATATAGCTGATCCCCGTCGTATTCCATCGCCATACACACTTCTGAAAGAAACGTGTGCATTTTTAGCTATTTGCACTAGGCTTCTCCAGCCAGCCTCATCGATGAATAGCCTTCGCTTCATATAGTCGTCAATAAAGGCATTGACCAGATGGTCAAAAACCAAACGTGTGTTTTCAGTCTTGAACTTGAAAGCAAGTGGAGCCTGAATCGTCTCTTTCTCTATGGGCGCAACCATCGCCTCCTGCAGTTTGTCTTCTTTTTCAGTCACGGAGCGAAGTGTCATCCCCCAACAGCTGAAGTTGTAAACAAAGGGCTCTTGCAGAAGATGCGTAAACGACAACTCACCGTAAGCCAGGAATCCAAATACTTGTGTTGAAGATAGCGCTTCTCTGAAAATCTGACACTCTGTGTTCGAACTGCATCCAGCAACAATCTCAGCTAGTCTTCGGGAAATGCAGGACTGTATTAAGGTAATGTCTCTCTCCTTGAAACCGCGGTTCTCTCTAAGCATGTTAAAGACGCTCCGCGCTCCTTTCTGAACTTTTTCATGATCAATCACCACGATGTAGCCAGGTATGGAGGGATCATGGCTCCTAACGGGTTGCAGAAGCTCGAAAATCGGACCATGCACTCGTAGCAGGTTTATCGGAGCATAGTTTCCAAATGGAAAGGCAAACGCGTACTTGGCTAGTGTCAAATTCAAAGGGATCCCTTCGATTTCTGAAATCTGTTGTGAAAGTTCTTTTTCATCGGGTGGAGGCAAGCCTCTTTCCTGAGATATTCGAGTCTCATTTTGGCATATTATTCTGGCGTGCACCTTTCGAGGGTCTTCATCTCCTATTCGCTTGAGGCACTTGAACTTGGGTTCTGCGTTAGGGTCAAAATGGAAGATGTAGGATTCTCCAATCCTTTTGACTGGTGACACGTCAAGGCCAAGTGAGGGCTCAACTAAGTTAGGGATTAAAGCGCAGACAGCATCATTGTCGAGAATCTCGAGTTTTGACAGTGTGCCGATCCTGCCGTAGAATTGATACATTTTTTGACCAATGATACCATCACCACTAACTCCGCCTATCACATTTGCTATTCGTGTTTCAGGGGAACCTCTGAGAAAGTCTGCAATACCTGCGGTCACAAAGTATTCCCAACCTCCTTTTCCAATTCTCGCTCCCTGCGTTAATTCAAGAAGAGTCTTACTCTTCTGAAGCTGCTCGTTGGATTTTGCGCTTTGATTAAAATCAATCCAAGCGTCATGAGCCATTTCTCTGCCGTTTTCCATCGCTCCTCTTTCGCTATCCAAACTCCCTGTTCGTCCAATGCCGATGGGATAATTCGTAACCAAGGCTAAGAGGGATAGGCCATTGTAGCCGATTCCTGAAACTTTCTCCAACTCGAGGTCTTCGTTTTCTAGTTCTCCGCCCGTTGTATGCCCGATCAAACGAAGCTGTTCAGCCGAACTTTTTCCTCTAAATCTTTTCGCTATGGCGTTCAAAACGCCCTCAAAAATGAGCCTGTCTTTGTCTTCAGTCTCGCCTCGGTAACTAGAGTAAAGAATCAACAGCTTTACGTCTCTCAGATTATGTCCAGACTGAGAAATGTCATTTTTAATCTTATCCAAAACTCTTCCAATGAGCCTTTGTGCTTCCTCAACGCTATTTTCCTTTCTTAACTGCGCATCCTTGTCTGGATCAGCCACCAAATCGCTTCTGGTATGCGCATGTGCTACAAACCCTAAAAAGAAATCGTTAATCATATTTCCACAACTTTGCGCGGTAATGTGCATATAAAGTCTATTGTATTCTGCGAGCGCTATAAAAACATATTCACAAAAGTAACAGCGGAAAATGCTTCTTCTCACAGCATCTTCCATGGGAACCCAAAAAAGAAAAGTTCCGAAAAATCTCTGCTAGTTAGTAGAGTTTAAATCTTTTTCGACCTACTTTAAGCCATAGCATATTGACTAAAGTTTAGAAGAGAAATAGCAAGAAGTTTGATAAACTTTTTAGCAGTCGCTTGTGCATTTCTTGCAAGAAGCAGTTTCTGACTTTTGTTGGAGCGTGTAGGCTTTGAGACCAAGCTTGATTAAATGTTCTACAAAGGTGCTGCGCTTTTCTCTTCCTCTAACGTTCTCTATTTCTCTGAGAAGCTTAGCGTCTATTGTTAAACCAACATGATGCCTCAAGATCAGATACCCCTTACACATAGTATATTAATTGCACATCACGTCTTTATTAGATTTATTGCACAAATTATATAAACAACCTTTTTCCACAAAATAAAACCATGAAAACCCTAAGAATATCAGAAGACGCACACCAAAAACTCACAGCCCTGCTAGGCGAACTAACCGCACAAACAATGAAAATACAAACCTACACAGACGCCATAGAAAACCTACTCTCACAATCAGTTATGCTCCCACCAGAACTGCTCACCGAAATAGAAAACTTCATCCAAGAAAACAAGCGACTAGGCTTCACAACCAGAGAAGAATTCATCCGAGACGCAACAAGATGGCGAATACGCTTCCTAAAAGAAGAATACGAATACATAGAAATTCCAAAAACCGAATACGAAAAAGCCCAACAAGCCATAAAAGAGGCTGCATTACCCTTCTCAAACGTAAGCGACTTCATAGAACAACAAATAAAAACTCTAATAGAAAAACACGCAGAATGGCAAAAACAACAAGAAGAATACGGCGAAAAAAGCAGAACAAAACACTAGTCCATTACTCTCTATATGAATAACGCATACTTTTATTGCCAAACTCAACTGACTTTTACAAAAAAAAGAAAAGACCACTAGCAAAAGCTAAATCCTCACAAAACCAATAATAGTGTTTCTGGTGAAAAACATGCCTTACTACATTCTCCTATCAAACTTGACGGATGAAGGATGGAAAACGATAAAGGAAAACCCGATGAGAATAAAGGAGGTTAACAAGGAGCTTGAAGCTCTAGGCGTTAAGGTCATCAGCCAGTACGCTGTTCTTGGACCCTACGATTTTGTGAACATCGTTGAGGCACAGAACAACGAGACGATAGCAAAAATCTCCATTGCGTTAGGGTCGAGAGGCACGATAAAAATCATGAGCATGGCGGCAATCCCGATAGACCAGTTCATAGCTTCGATAAAGAAACCCTAAACCCTGGAATAGGCCACAGAATCCTTTTTTTCTCGATTTTCACGGTCATGAGAAATCTTGGTTTTTCCAGAAAAGATAGACTTTTGTTTGTGCTAGGAAGCTTAGTCTCTTTAAACATTTTGCCAAACTTTCCTCGTCAAACCTTGAGATTGTGTTTAGAAACTCTTCGTGTCTTTGGAAGTTTTCGCCAGAGGCTGTGACTCTTTTTCTGAGGTTTCCTCCAGCTTTTTTGGAGAATTGCTCCAGGACTGCAGAGACTGCGCTTTTTCCCAGTTGTCGGATTTTTTCCATGTTGTAGGTTGGACTTCCGAGAAGGGTGGGGTTGAAGCCTAGGTTTTGTAGTTGTTCTATGGCTTTTAGGATGTTTGGGTTTGGTTTTGTTTCTGTTATTTTTTGCATTCCTGCTTTTTCGAAGAAGGGGTTGTATTTTGCCATAACTGCCAAGGTTTCTACGTAGGGTGTTCCTGCTTTTGGGAGGGTTTCTTTTACGAGTTTTGTGCCTAAGCCTATTGTTCTGTATTTTGGATGAATTATCACGCGGGTTATGGTGCTGAACTCTTTTTGCAGTTGCTCGAAGTTGCCTTTCCAGATTTGTTTTCTTCCGAACATTATTGGCGATGGATAAGAATAAACTATTACTCCGCAAAGCTCGTTTCGGCGTTTTAGCTTGTAGATTTTGCGTGGTGCTGGTAGGCTTGTTGAGCGGTAGTGGAATTGGCTGAGTTGTTTATAATCGCTTGGTTTTGCTTTTTTGATGTGCATTTGTTTTGTTAGGCTGCATTGGTTTTGTGGCACGTTTGGATGATAGCTTATGGTGATTTCTTTTCCGTAGCGTTTGTGTATGTGTATTGTTGGGTTTAGGTCTTCGAGCAAGTCTGTGTGGGTTGTTGCGGCTATTACTGCTTTGAGTTGGTTTCTTGCGAGTTTTTGGAGGTTGTAGGCTACTATTTTTGCTGTGTCTCTGTCGAGTGTGCTGCAGAATTCGTCTGTTATCCACCATTGTTTTTGGGTTTCGATTAGTTTTGCTAGGTGGTAGCGGTATTTTTGTCCGTCGCTGAGCTGCGTATATGTGCGGAGGAAGAGGAAGGCGTCGTTTAGTCCTGTTTTGCTTAGTAGTTCTAGTGCTTGGTTGAGTGTTTTGCCTATTGTTTCTATTATTGGTTTGTCTGCTTGTATGGGTATGGTGTTTAGGTCTATTGCTTCTTTGCCTATGTCTTGTTTTAATGCGTTTAGCAGTACGCTTTTGCCTGATCCGCTGTCGCCTGTGATTAGGACTATGTCTGTTGGTTTTATTTTTAGGTGGATGTTGTCGTAGAGTGTGAATTTTTGGGTTTGGTCTATTCCTAGTCCGAATGCTTCTGCGATTGCTTTTGTGCGTGGTGTTGGGGTGGTTGTGGTTTCGTATGTGATGTTGTAGGTGAAGGTGTTTGTTTTGCGGTTGTAGTGCTTGGCGAGTTTTGTTATGTGGAAGTGTTCTTTGCGTTTGTGTGTTGTCAATGTGTTGTTCCTTCTAGCTGGTGTTTGTGGAGTTTTTGGCGGAGTTGTTGGAGTTTTGTTCTGGTTTTGGCTGTTTTTGCGGTTGTCCAGAGTTTTGGTGTGGGTTCGGTTTTTGCTGCGTAGCATGCGAGTGCTAGTGCCCATAGCATGTCGTCGTTGGTGTTTGGGGGTTTTGTGAATTGGAGTTGTCCGGTTTTTGTGTGGGTTGCTTGTTGTTCGTTTAGTTGTTGGTTGAGGAATCTGTGGTATGGGATTGCTAGGTGGTTTTGTTCCATGAGGAGTTTGAGGTTTGTTAGGAGTTGTTGTTTTGTTTGGGTTGTGAATTTGATGCCTTGTGTGTTGGTTATGTTTTGGTTTTGGATTTCTTCGAGGACTGGTTCTCCGATTCCTGTTTGGTCTACGAGGATTTTTTGCGGTTGGAAGGTTTGGTTTGCTTGTGTTAGGTGTCCGATGACTTGTGTGTAGGATGTTTGTAGTGGGAATTCGTGGAGGTAGACGAGTTTGAGGATGTTGTTTTCTGGGTCTGTTTTGATTGTGGCTAGTGCTGAGTGTGAGTGGATTTTGCCGAAGTCTAGTCCGATGTAGTAGTTTGCTGGTGGCTGTTGTTGTTGGAGGTTTGTGGTTAGTTCTGTGTTTGTTTTTTGTGCGAGTTCTACTGCTTTGCGGATGAGGTCTTGGGGGAAGTATGTGCTTTGTGTTTCTGTGAATTGGGCTTCGTATTCGCGTTTGTAGGCTTCTGTGGTCATGTTTTGTTGCATTTCTTGGAGGAATTCGTTTGTGATTAGTGGGTTTTGTTGTGAGGGTATTGTGTAGGCTGTGTAGTTTGGGTTGTTGTAGGCTTTGTAGAAGAAGTGGTCTTTTCCCCATGGAGTTGATAGGAAGATGGCTGTTCCGTGTGTGGTGCTTAGCATTGGGAAGATGATTTCTGTTATGACGTTTTCGGGCATGAATGCTGCTTCATCGCAGATTGCTAGATTTGCTGTGTATCCGCGTAAAAGGTGTTCGCTGCATGGTAAGGCTATGATTTGGCTTTTGTTGGTAAGCTGGATTATTGTGCGGGTTTTGCGGGTTATGCTTTTGCGGAGTATTGGGTTTGTTGTGAAGCTGGTGATTTTGTCGAACATTATCATGCTTTGTCTTAGTGATGGGCTTATGATGAGCGTGGTTGTGTTTGGGTGTGTGAAAGCGTAGTGGATTGCTTTTGTGGCTATGGTTGTGGTTTTGCCTGTTTGTCTTCCCATGCAGGCGATTATGCGTTGGGATTGGTCTGCTAGCATTTGTTCTTGGTAGCTGAAGGGTTCGAAGTTTAGGAGGAGTTTGGCGAAGAGGATTGGGTCTGTTGCTAGTTGTTTGAGTGCTTGTGTGCTCATCTTTTGTTTAGCCTCTTTGCGAGGGTTTTTGCTTGGGTGTTGATTTGGCTGAGAAGTTGTGCGAGGTCGATTGTTTGTTCTGGTGCGTGAAGTTTTAGGAGGATGGAGAGTGTGCGTACATGGCTTGCTAGGGTTTGGTAGTAGAAGCCTTTTGTTTTGTCGTATGGGGTTTTGCTGGCGAGTTTTTGGAGTTTTTCGATGATTTTCCATTCGGTTTCGATGAGTTCTTTTACTCCTCTGTTAGTCTTGGGCGGAATTTTAACCCCCCTATATATAGGTTCAACATGGTTTTCTGTCATGGTTTCTAACCTTCTGCTGTTTTTTGTTCGTCCTTGGCGTGTTTTTTCCGCCTTTTAGGAAGCTGTTTAGGAGGCTTGTGGCTTCTTTGGGTTGAACGTGGTTTTTGATGATGGTGGTTATGCTGTTTGTCCATGCTAATGGAACTGCAGTATAGTCAATGTCGTATAAACCGTCGGCGTAGCGGAAAGTGTTTTGAGCTAGGATTATGTGCTTGTTTTTTTCGCCTAGAACGTCTAGGAAGATTCCCCAGCTTTGAACAGGAACGTCTATGCTGCCTAAACCGCCTCCTAGGCTTTTGCCAATGCTAGCATCAAACCAGTCAACTCTGACAAGAGAGCCTAAGGTTAAGCCGCTAAGTTGCTTACCAACCTCCTTCATGCTTGATCATCAAGAATAAAGCGAGCTGGAAAAGAGAATATAAAGAAGAGCGAAATTCAGAAATTCAGAAATTCACCAATTCACAAATTTAATACACTATGCGGTAATCTAAATAAATTTTTTAAATTCTCGATTAAGTTGGAATAGAAGAGAACAAAAACAACGCCTAAACTCTTGAAAAAGCGTAAAAAAATCATGGAGGTAAAGCTTAATTGGATGCAAGTTCAATGTGTGAACTGGAAGAAATGACTGAATTAATAGAAATCACTAAGCCATTAAAAATAGGTTACGAAAGGCTTTGCAAATGTCCGCCTCAGCATATCAATTGTTTGACGGCAAAAGAGTGGATTCAAAGTCAAGTGGCAATATGGGAGTTTTTCTACGAAAAAAGAGATATTCGTGACAAGAATATTCATCCAGCAGTATTTCCCATAGGATTACCAAAAAAATGTATTCAGCTTTTCACTCATCAAGGAGAGTTAGTTCTAGATCCTTTTGTTGGAATAGGAACAACTCTAGTCGCAGCTTCTGACCTTAACCGCAACGCAGTCGGCTTTGACCTCAAGGAAGAATATGTCAAATTTGCAAACAAAAGAGTTTCACAAACTAAGCTGGACTTTTGGGATTTTACCCCTCAACTCTTGACTGTTCAAGTAGCAATATGTGATGATGCGCATAATATACCAGAATATCTGCAACCAGAAACAGTGGCATTAGTGATTACTTCTCCTCCTTACGCCAACATGCTTAACCGACCCCGATTGAATAAGAGCATAAGAGGAAACTTAAGACAAAACGAGCACTACCTTAAAATTCAACAATATTCTACTGATCAAAGAGATTTAGGTACAATGGAACCCAAGAAATACGCCCAAACTCTTGGAGAAATTTACAAAGGAATACTTCCATTGCTAAAACCCAAAGCACACTCAATAATCAATGTCACTGATATATGGTGGAAAGACAACAATTGTGGAAAAAGAATCCCAGTGCACCTATATGTTGTTGAAGAAATGGAAAAAGCAGGATACGAGCTAAGAAACATCATAATATGGGATAGAAGAAACCTGGTCAACAAAGTAGGCATCTTTGGTTGGCCAAGCAACTACATAACTTTGGGCACGACGTTTGAATATATCTTAGACTTCTGGCGTCCACCCTACTAAGGCAACATGCCCTTTCGAGTAAAATGCAGCATATCTTGTCCGAACATAATATTTGATCGGAACCGAGAACTGGTAAATCTAATTTTTTCCAAAGTCTTAGGAGGAACATAACAATAACCACCAGTCTTCTCGCAATGTTGCTCAATAACTCGAACATTTGATTCAGTAAACTCAGAAGGACTATCAAAAAATCCAAACATAGAATCTCCATCAAAAGCCAAGCCACGCGTCCCGCGTTCTCTAAGTTTGACATTTTTTACTTCAATTCGATGCCTTGCGTTTTACATCTGAAAACTCGGAAAATAAACTACAATGTCTGTTCTTTCAATCTTACGCTTATAATTTACGTCTTTACGTAATCCAACTCTAATCAATTCTTTTTCACAACATATCTCAGCAATATTACCGCTAACAACCTGAAAAGTCTGACTAATCCTCCTCGAAGCTTCCTCCATAAAATTATTATACTCAACGCCCTCAACAACCACATGCTCAAGCATTGCACGTTTTATCCTTTCCCGAAGTCCATGCTCCAGACAAAGTTTGTTCAAAAATGCGTCAACTTTTCTTTCATAATATTGTTCTTTATAACGCATCATGAGCTCATAGGTTTTTGCATGAATCGCATTTACATCAGCTTGAGGATCAATGTGAGTAGCCTCTTCAACTAATTCTGATGCAGATGGAATAGACATTGGGTTCCACTGGCGATATGTCTAAGTGCAATCCATATAAAAGCTCTATGCAACAACCAATTGAAAACGAACAAGCACTATGCTTATAAACAAAAATATTCTTGTATGAAACTGCAATAGAATTTGAGTTAATTTTGGTTAACTTTAAGTTAATTACAGTTAACTATATATCCCAGAACACACACTCTATATATAGAGGGAAAACCAAAATGAGCATCGAAGAACTATTAACTAAAGCAAGCAAAAAATGCGAGCTATTCAGCAACCCCCTAAGAACCTTCATAGCCACATTCATAACCGTCAAACAAGAAGTCACCTGGACAGAACTAAAAACTGCAATACAAAAATGGACAGAACAAATCAACCCAAACACCCTAAGCTTCCACCTAGCCCAACTCACAAACGCAGGCTACATAACAAAGATCAACATCAAAGGACAACCAAGATACAAAACCACACAAAACGGAATACAAGAAATAAAAAGACTCACAGGAGAAGAGCTCCTACAAGCAGTAAAGGAGAGATTCCCAGAATGAAATTTATCTTATTTCTATAAAGTTGTTATGTCTGTTATTTCTACTGCTACCACATGTCCTCTCTTATCATAGTACACTATTACTCTTCCATCCTCAGTCGGCTCGCCTTCCATATGCTCCACATGCCTAAACCTCACAAAAAGGTCGCCAACATCATCACCATAATCTACCGTAATAACCTTACGTGGCAGTTTCAACCCATACCTCTTCTCAACGTTTTCCAGCACCTTACGCACATCAATGTCTAGGAGTGTTTTAACCTTCTGAAACTCTTATACCTCCTTGCTTTTCTCTGAGAACTTGTATAATAAGCCGTTCTTATATAGCCTTCCTCATGCTCTTTAACATACACAACCACCAAATAATCAGAAGCCTCACCCGCAAACCTCTTCAAAACATGAAAAGCACCACTCGAATCCACGTAAACCTCATCAGGATTAGAAACCGCAACCAAAACAAAACCCCGCTTATCCTTCAGTTCTGGATGCCTCAAAACAATATGCTTCCACCGCTCTTCTCTCAAAACAACCTTAATCCCATCGAAGGCAATAACAAACATCACAACAACCCCAAAAACACATTATGCAACGCTTCATGCTTAAGAAATATTCTCTTTAGCTGACGAATCTGGCGCTAATTATAGTTATTGGCGTTACTGGTTCTCCATCGTCTGCTGGCACAGTTTCCACATTGCCAATAGCCTCAACAACCTCTCTTCCCTCAACGACTATGCCGAAGACAGAATAGTTTGAGTCCAACGTGGCGCTGTTGTCTTTTAGGTTTATGAAGAACTGGCTTGTAGCAGAATTTGGCAGGCTTGTTTTTGCCATAGCTACAGTCCATTGAATGTTGCTGTGCTTGTTGGGCAGCTCGTCCTGTATTGTAGCTGCTCCTGGCACTTCTCCGCCTTGGATGACAAAATTGTGGGCTACTCTGTGGAATTTTGTGCCATCGTAGGCTTTTTGGCTGACGAGTTTCTTAAAGTTGCCTGTTGTGATGGGCATGTCTTCGTAGAGTTGAATGGTGATGTTTCCCATGCTTGTAACTAGGAGAACCTTGCTGGACGTGGATGGAGAGGTTTTGCCTCCGAATTGGTAGGCAAGCACAGCGCCTGTGATGATTAGGGCGACTGTTGCGATTACAGCGATTTTGCGTTTTAAGGCTCTTGTTTTTCTACGTTTAAGCACTTGTTCTCGTGTGTTTGACATTTACGTTCACCGTTGGATGGATGCTATTGGCAAATTGAATGTCAACAGTAAATATAAAATTTGTCAACTTACATGGTTTGGGTTTTCAACTTTTTCAGCAGCAGGTTCAATTTTTCTTTGTCTTTTAGAAATTCTTCAAGGATGGCGTTTGTTAACTCGTAGATCCGCAGGTCGCTGAGCAGTGCGATTTTTCTGATTTCCATGTGTAGGTCTTCGCGGACCTCTACGACTGTTCTTCTTCGTGAGTTGAAGCGCAATTGCATGTTTCACCTTGCAGTTTTGTATTTGCTTAGGTGTTCTGTTCTGCTTTTCAGCGCATACAGATAATCAGCAAGTAGTGGTTGTTCTTTGCCAAGTTTTAGGCTTATTTCAAGTGTTTGCGTTCTAGCGTCAACATAGTAGTCAACTGCTGTTATGCGAAAGTCAGCGTCTATGTTTTCGTTTGGCAATGTTATGTGGATTTTGTCTCCTGGCAAAAGTGGGGTATTTGCATAGTCGATGGTTGTGCTTTTTATTTGAAGTTGTTCGGTTGGGTTTTTCAGATGGTTAAGCAGTGCTGAGGCTCTAAGAGCGCATTCGCTGTCGCTGTGCAGTTCTTCGTCAGTCTCTACAAGTTCTCTTAAGCCGTAGGCGTTTTGGCTTCCAGAATCTTGAGCGGTGGCTTTCCATCTTCCTTTATCGAAGAATAGACCGTCGACTCCGCAGAGGATGTTTGCGCCGTCGCCGTGGTTCCACATGAAATCGTATTGTATTGCAGTTATGGAGAGCCAGCAGGCGTTTCCAACTCTTGTCCATGTTCCGTTAGGGTTGAGGATGCTGTCGTATTCGTTGGTTTTGCCTAAGGCTAGGTCGTTAAGTTGCCATTGTCCTGTGCCTTCGCCCACGTTTGGGATTGTTGCGGAGAAATAGTTTGAGGTGTCTGGCGCTAGTAGGTAGACTTTTTTTGTGTTTAGTCCGTTGAGGCTGCTGACTTGGCAGTAGAATTTTAGGTGTTGATAGGTAAAGGGTGTTAGGTTTGAGATTGTGCGGTGGAATTTGGCGTGGTGAAGTCCGCCATCTTTGGCGGTTTCTGTTTTGATCCAATATGTGCCTATTTTTGGGTTTGTTGATTCTGCTGCTATGCTGGTGCCGAAGTCAAGTGTCCAGTTCGTGGTGTTTTCAGTCCAAGCGTCGCCGTCGCTGGGCTCGTAGCGTTCGGCTGCGCCGAAAACTTGAATCTTGTTCTTGATTTTGAAAATGTCCTTACCATATTCGATAATTTCCAGCTTGTCTGTTAGGCTTATGCTTGAGGATTTGCTGTTTAATGGGAAAAATTCTAGTAAGCCGTCTGGCGCTATGCGAAAATCGAATCCGATAGTGCCTGATTTGCTTGAGGTTTCGGCGATGTATTTGAGGATTTCCCATACGGGCGTATCCTCATACTCCAGCCGTGTGTACGTAGTATCCGTGTCCTCAACAAGCTCCGTCCCACTCCGAGTATGACCTAAGCCTACAAAGCTATCCAGCAGGTCCTTAACAATATACTCGCCTTTTTTATCATAGTATCCTTTAGTAACCAGCCTACGAAAGAGTTTTTCACCATTGCATCTTCCGCTTACTCGAATGTAATGTGAGTTTGCGTCTGATTCGCAGTGCAGTTCTTCCACTCGACCAGTTAGGATGTATGGCAAGTTGGTGCCTCTTCCGATGCGGATGGTTGCTGCAGAGGCTAGGCTGATTGGATAGGTTCCGCCTTGACTATATTTTTTATCCCAATTTTGCAGAAGCACTTCAAAGCTGCTGACTTCTTTAGTGCAGCCAAGATGGACATGGGTCTCAACGACATCTCCTTGTGGGGGAGCCACAGCGCCGAACGCGACTGCTACGACGGGCAAGTCAACGCTCATTAGGGCTGCTCAACTCCTTGACGGAAAAGCTCCTGTTCACTTGCGTGATAATAACTACGCAAACCATAGCCAGCGCCGCGAGCCTTCTTCAATTCTTCCTGATGACGCCTCTCCGCTTCAGCAGCCTGGTTAGTAGCATAAGCCAAGGCGCCCATAGCAGTAGCCAAGCCTAGAATCAACCCGATAGGACCGCCCAGAGCGGATAAGGCAACATTCAAGCCGTGAGTGGCGCCTGTAGCCGAAACAGTGGCTGCAGTGTAAGCATTTTGCACAGCGGTAGTAGCAGTCAAGGCTCCCTTCAAGCTCACAAGCAAGTGCATAGTGCTCATAAAAGCGCTAGCAGCCCTACCCATGCTACTGTCGAGCAAGCCGAAACTATGACCCAAAGCAACCAAGTCTCCGCCGATCGTCCTGAAGACCCCGCTAGCACGGTTTTCCGCTCTAACGGCTATGCTGATCTCCCTGAAGCTCATTATAAGCCAGCCTCCGCTTTCGCTTGATCAATAGCGCCTAGAAGGTTAAACTCCAACTCTGGAAGATGCTCCTGCAAAGCCAAAGACAAAAACAGGCGAGCCTGCATACGCCTAGTTCCAAACTCAACGTATACAGCGTAAGGAGCCTCAGCGCCAACCCGAGCCACAGAATCATCAACACGAGCATAAATAGAACTCCGCAAATAGCCAGTCCGCACAGGCGATTTCTGCATAGCCGAATCCCGAACACGCTCAGCCCAACCTAAAAGAAAAGCTCGAACCTGCTCCTGCAACCCAGAATCAAGCCTGCTTAAAGCAACCCTTAACTCTTCAACGCCAACCACATCCCAGCTTAACTCAACACTCACCTTAACATCACCTCACCACTCCACGATGGGCAACCATATCCATTGCCCGTCGCAAGACATAAAAAAGACGAAGGACATACCCTTGCCCGTCGCATACTTCCGTAGACTTCTTTGGAAGCCTTCAAACGAAGGACAACCCCTAGCCCATGCCCTTCGTAAAAGAGCAGACCACGACGGACAAAGCCTATCCATTGCCCGTCGTAAAACAGTAAGCCACGACGGGCATACATGTCCTCCTTCAAACACGCCTACGAGCCTCCCTCTCAGCTTTTTCTTTTTCCTCCTCCATGACTTTATCCAACTCGTTTAGGATGGTGATGAACTGCTGCACAGTTTTGGCTGGCTGCCTTGCGAGCTGTTTTGGTGTCCAGCCGAACTCTTTGCACAGGCGGAACTCTGTGAGCGCTGGGTTGGACTTGCCTCTTCTGATGCAGCGGATAAAAAAGCAGTCTCCTCACCGCTAATCGAATTTAAACGATTACAAATTTGGCTTAAAAGCTCACCTAAGCCAATAGGAACGCCATTCTCCTCATTTAGAAGCTTTTCAAGGCTTAACGGCTTGTGCGCAGGCTGCTCCCTAAGACTAGCCATAATAGTCTCTGCTTGAATGCCGATAAAATCGCTGCTCTCCACCTGACCAGTCAATCTATTATACTTCGTATATTTCTGGATGATCCGGCTACGCCTAGCCCAGCTAATCTCACTGAACACGTAACGCCCTTCGTACTCCGCCCCAAAACGACCATCAAGATCCAAAACTTCAGTCCGCATAGTCATCCACTCCCACAAACCAGAATATCAAACGTAAAATCCCTAAAGCCATATGGAATAGCGCTGTCAACCTCCAACGAAAAAGCTACAGAAATCACCTCACCTGGATAGAGCATCAAGCCCTCACAGCCCCAGCAAACGCTTATCCACGAAGAGATATTCAGAGGAACCCAATTACTCACAGTCATGGAGACAACCACAGGCACGTTGCTCGTGCTCCGCATCCAACAGCTAAAGTTCTTAGATTCTCCAGGAGAAAGCAAACCCCAACTAATGTTTACAACTGGACGAGTACATTGAACATCAGAGAAAACAGCCACCTCAACAGCAACCAGCCTCGCATAATTACTAATCCTATGCACAGAAACAAGCGAACCTACCACGACAGCCAACACGCCGAACAGAACAAGCAAAGCCGAAACCGCAAAAAACCTCTTCGCCAATATCAGCATCCTCCCCCTAGCTTATAGCCACGCTCTTAGCCACAAAACCCGCCTTACAAAAAACCAGATCCTCAACCCTAGTCGGCATACTCACCTTATCCCACTTACAATTGCTAAACACAGCCTTGTTACTACCACCCAACCCAAACTCCAAACTGAACTCCGAATCATTCAACAGCTCAAGATACTCCTCTATATCTTCAAACTCGAACGTCAACTCACCAGAAAGGCTACGATGCCTGTAAGGCAGATACTTTAGCAAATGTCCATCAGCCGAGCGGATAACAGGTACTTGCCGAAGATTGTTCTCGATGCTCCACTTCCAATCCGTCACACGATATATGGTCGTGCCAGCCTTTTTCACGTAGCTTTCATTAAAAGACACAGCCCCACTATACTCGCTATAAGTTGCACCGGGAATCTTGCTAGCTTCTATCACGGTTGAAAATCCAACTAGTTCAGCAGTCGCTTTCACAACATCTTCAACGCTACACTCAACAGTTACTTTATCGAATCGACATCCTACATGACGCAAGCTAATAATGTCCGTCGCAGAAGCCCAAGCACCCTTATAATAAAGCACCTGAACGCTTAAGCCCACATTATGCGCGTGATGCTGCAAAAAGTTGATAGGCGCAGCACTCGGCAAGGGATAAACAACCTTCAACCGACAATCACGCAAGCCACGCTTAATCATCTGCAGATCTCTGCTTCCAACACCCCTAACCCTAACCAAGCTTGGATTAACACTAGACTCAACACTCTCAGCAGGCAACCCAAGCATACTCGGACTATCAGGCGTTACACCATAGCTGCTTTCTTCAACATAGTACACGCGAGTTTCATGCGCACCATACGTCTCAACCATTTACGTCGCCTCCGAAACAGACTCAAACAACCATGAAACAAGACTAAACTCACTGCAGAAAACAAATGGCTTAACGTTAACACGGTCAACATTTCGATAAGAAATAATATCCAGATAGGTTATGCCATTCACCGTTACCGTACAGGATACATAATCACAGTAGAGAACTGCAGGCGTAACACCATTACTAGGGTTAACTGTCCGCGCCAACAGCCAAACATATCCATCCTCATCAATATAATTCGATAAATTAACCGTAAGCGTAACAACAATCGACTCATCACCCCCGCCAGAGCCACCGCCTGCAATCTGCCAAGCGCCAGCCACATGATGCCAAACCTTCAACACGCAGCCGTTAGCCTCAGGAGCTGTGCCGTAGCCCTCAAAGGCCAAAACAATTTTCTTTACAATCTTTTCTCGAGAGTCAATTTTGAAGCGGAAAAGCATTAAGGCGTATTCGCCGTTAACGTTGTGGCTTTTGCTGTAGCGGTTGTCGTCGCTATACCAGATTTTCTCGTATTCCACGTTTGTTAATTCATTCCAGTTTGCATGTTGAGGGATAAGCTCCTCCGCTGAGCCTGCATGATAAGCCTTGTGCGTTCCCGTTGCTTGTCCAACACCAGCAAAATAATAGAGCGTCTCATTTGGCTTGTTGCGGTTCTGCCTTACAATGCGGTTGACCTCTTCAACCATTTTTTGGCGTATAAGCTTGCCAGAATCAGACGAAGAAGGCTTATCCGTCGCCCAAACGTTCACACGCAAGCCGCCTAAACGCCTACGAAGCCTCCCGCTTATCTCAAGCCTAGCTTCTCTGCTCTCCGTAAGCCCCACGGTTATTTGTCCATCATAGTTTTTGAAAAGCTCACGATCATACCATTCTCGGCTTACAAGTATGGAGGCGAGCGAACCGTCTTCTTTGACAACCCACATGTTCTTGCTGAGAAGCCTAACAACAGTAGCCACAGGGTCTTCAATTTCGCTCATGAAGTGAGAAGCCTCCTACAATTAGCCTTGAAATAGGCGGTTTCGCCGCCAAAATCGAATGCTTGAACTCCTAAAACCGCGTAGTCTACGCCTTTACGGCGAATCTTGTCATGATAACGTATAGGCGTAAAAGTGTAGATGGTAAGGAAATCGTTTACAACATAGCCAGCTTCGAGCAAAACTTCTTCTGCTCGTGCTGGAGAAACGATAGCCTTAACGTCAACAGCTTCGCCATAGCTTGTCTGCTCTGAAAACTCCATTATAGGATAGAGTTCAACATTCTCGCCTCTTGCTTTTAAAAAGCGGGTGAAAGGTGTCATCGGCTCCTGATAGTTTAGGAATAGCTGCGCAAGCCAGCAAACCGTAGCCATCGCTTGTTTATTCTCAACGCTACTGTAGTCAGCGTGTTTCACGCCCCAGAACATAAACTCGTTTTGGTGTTTTTTTATGATTTTCATGCTGTAGGCGAAGCTTGCTTTGTCATGGCTCTTACGGATTTTCCACAATATTCCGCTTGTAACGGCATCATAATAATCGCAGGCTACAAACCTTGAAGCCACATCTATGTAGCCCGCCCAGCAGATGGCAGGATTGTAGGCTGGATGTTGCGCAGAAGCTCGAATGCTATTAATAAAGTTGTAAACCTTCTGGCATGAAAGGCTCCAGCCCTCATAATCGTATAAGCCTAGAAGTGCATAAGCAAAAGGATCATCGTAAATCTCGTTTTCCGCTAAGCCTACTCGATGCCAACTTGAGTCTGCAGGGTCGTAGTGTAGCCAGAGGTTTTCAAAGCCTTCACGCAAGAAGCCTACAGCCTTTGACATTACGGTTTGATATAGGCTTGCGTTTGCCGCATCATGTTTCTCGGCAAGAATCTTCAAGCCTATAAGCCCGTAAAGGCATTCTACATCCATCTGGAGTAGCCAAGCGTCCTCAATAGTGACTGCTCTTGCGAAACCTCCATAAGCCTGTTTTTCCTGCATAGTCTTAAGGAAAGTTCCTACTGCAAGCTTGGCAGCATCAAGATAGGCGTTTTTGCCAATCAGCTCGTAAGCTTTTAGAAGTGAAGGAACCACTCTGCAAGCATCAACACTGTAATAGTAGGTGCTGTTCTCAGCTGATTTGAAACCGCCGTAAGCTTTCTTCTCAGAATCAGTGCACTGTTGAGTGAGAATCCAATCGGCAAGCTCCTCGATTTTGTTGCGAATAGCAGCTTTATCATCAGAGAACTGTTCATGCTCGTGGGCTTGGTGGAGAAAGTCTATTGCGAATGCGGCAGCAAACGCCGCTCTGTCCCATGTTGGGTCAGGCGTGCTTGGCGGAATAACGTAAACGTAGGGCGCGTAATCCATAACAAACTGGAAATAGGCTTCTGGAACATCCACCATTCTTGCTACACTCTCCCAACGTAAGAGGCTTTCAAACCTGCAAGAATGCGCTCCAGCTCAGCTTGCAAAACTTCCAGAGGCGGAAACCTGCTCAAAACATTAACATTCTGGTCTCCAACACTAAAGCTTAAGCCGACAGCACTTCCGCCTGTAAGGTAGCAGATTGCATAAACAGCCGCTAAAGTTGTGATAAATTCCTTCTGCGCCTCTGTGCAGTTAGCATAATCGATGGAGGAGTTAAGCTCCAGCTCAAGCGTAAGCTCAGCTCTTTTAATCATCTTTAAAACTTGAGCATCTGGGATCTCTGCTTGAGAGATGTTAAGCACATCACGCACGTCATTTACAGACACGCTTGCCATTCAGATCAAGCTCCAAACAGCCGCTCTTCTAGCTTTAATCTTGAATCTAGGCTTCTAATAAGCAATTTTCACAAAAAACAAGCATTAAAAATTAGTAATTAAAATTTAAACCCTAAAATATCTATATTATCTGAGTGTTTCTGAAGTGTATGCTGTCACCGCTGCGATTTAGGCTTTTGTGCTGTTGAAGTTTGTTTCTTTGGGCGTTCTCCAGACTTTGTGGAGATCTCGATATATTCTTCCAAGACTTTTTCAGGCGGTCTAACCTTGTAACCTTTACTTGGCAGTGTGCCCTCATTTTTCTTATAATTATACCAAAGGTATACGGAGGGCGCCACAAATAGCATGTAGAGAACGGGAATGACAAGCCAAGGATGCACAAGATGTGTCAAGATTGCCACTGCTGCCATCACGAAAGGAAGGATTAGGAGTGCCCAGAGTGCTAGGCAGAGGCTTAAGAAACTGAACTTCATTTTTTCTACTCCTAGATTTACCCTATTATTATATTATCTGTTCACAAAATTAAAGATTTATGTTTCGTCTAGAATAGAAAAAATGTGAAGCCATCACCTTGCGCTTCGAATTGCTCCGTTTCGGCTGGAGTATGGCTAAAATTTTCTACTCTGCTGTTGTGTGTTTCGGTGCCCCACCAGAACTCGAATACGTATCCAAATGAAGGAGAAAATGTAGCATATTTGTTGAGGCGATAGTAAACAGTCCATGTTGAAGCGTCAAGCTTAGTGGCGCCTAATTGTTCTGTTATGAAAGTTGCGATTGTAGGCGCACTTTCAGGTATCACGTTGCTTGTATATCTTTTTACACGGATGACTATGGCATCTGTTGAAGCTAGCTCTGTTTCTGGGCAGTTCCATGTGTTTGACAGCGTTTCCCATCCAATCGCAACTTTTCCAACAACCGCAACAGCATTCAACCCGCTGAGACAAGTCTCGCTTCCATCGCTTGACCGTTTATAAACAAAAATGCCAAAAAACAAAGATGATGTTAAACCCATGTTCTGGCTCCAATATGCAGTCACAGAAGTCTGATTTGTTCCCAACTTGTAGGCTGTTAAGCCGTTAATTGTGTGCTGGTCACTACGC